>OKSB01001855.1_pt1 | contig 20102 bp, 19 predicted proteins | sample 1601171 | NCBI WGS metagenome assembly OKSB01 (sample SAMEA3541496, study PRJEB24748) | human gut metagenome | biome: human gut; feature: human-associated habitat; material: faeces | place: China | collected 2012 | reverse complement strand
CTCCGAAAAAGAAAACGCGAGCGTAGAGGATCTCCTTACAATTTTTAATGAGATCAGTATAGAATCGGGGAACTAATCAAAACAGGTGCCGAAAAGTATGATATTCTTAACATAGGACACCTAAAATAAAACAAAATCATAGAACGCCTCGTATGATTTCGTTCGAATCATTACGGGGCGTTTTATATATGAATAAAGGGTAATAAGCTCATATCCTTTTCTGCAACACACTTCCTTAGCGCAAGACAATAATAGCCATATTTTCTAATTCGACATACCGGGAATCCTCTCAGGGCATGATACTTGCGCGGGTTATCACATTTTTAAATTTCCCGTTGCCGGATTATCAATCAGTTTTCCGTTCTGATCAAATCGCGAGCCATGACATGGACAATCCCAGGAGTGTTCCTGTGCATTCCATTTAAGTGTGCAGCCAAGATGGGGACAGCGTTTAGTGCTTGGAATGACAAAATCCGCGAGGGTCACTCCGACATTGGCAAAAAGTTGCGCGGAAATCATGTTTCGGGACGGGTCAAAAATTTCTGAGAAATTATTCTGTTTCCCTTTTATCATATCGGTGATTAATCGAGCGGCCACCATGGAGGACGTACGATCATGTTCATGACATTGACACTCTCTCCTGCCTTCAGTGCTGCCAGCGGTGTAGCCCCGGTATAGGCATCACAGGCAAAATTCGTCATCTGGGATGGGAAAGAGATCAGCAGAAAGCATCTGGCTGCCAGTGCCGGGTTCATAAAGTTCTGACCCAGACCACCGAACAGCATTTTTACCACAAGGATGGCAAACACACCGCCCAATGCCGCCATCCACAGCGGAATGCTCACCGGCAGATTCAGCGCCAGCAGCAGTCCCGTTACCACTGCTGACATATCGAAAATCGTGATTTTTTTCTTCCAGAGCCAGCCGAATAATAACTCCGTCAATACTGTACTGGCAATGGTCACAGCCATGACTGCCAGTGCTCTGGGGCCAAAGTTATAGATTCCGAAACCGGCAGCCGGCAGCAGTGCGATCACCACGGCTGTCATAATGCTGCTGGTCGTTACTTTTGACCGGATATGAGGATTTGAAGATACTTTTAAAAGTCCGCTCACTGTTCTTCCCTCCTACTTCTTTTTCTTCTTGGCAAGCTGGATCTTACGCATGGATTTGATCTCCTGCGTCAGAGGACGCTTTGCCGGGCATACAAAACTACAGCAGCCGCATTCACAGCATTCCATACCGTTATGTTCCACGAAAGCCTCTTCATCAAAATGCTCCGCATAGGTTGCCAAAAGGCTGGGAACAATACGGCCGGGACATGCTTCCACGCAACGTCCGCAGTTGATGCAGGGACTGGGCTCCATAGCGGATACATCGTCCTGGGTCAGTGCCAGTAATGCGGTAGAGGTCTTTGTGGTGGGTACATCCAGCTGGAACATACCGAATCCCATCATGGGACCTCCGCAGATGATCTTCTCCGGCTCCTGCTTAAATCCACCGGCTATATCCAACAGTTCCTGATAACTCATACCGATAGGTACACGAAAATTCCGGGGATTGGCCACAGCATCTCCGGTAACAGTGATGATACGTTCCATCAGAGGGCGTCCTTCCGTCACCGCTCTGTAAATGGCAACCACGGTATCTACGTTATCTACAATACAACCTACGTCCGCAGGCAGCATGGAGGAATTGATCTTCCGTCCCGTTGTGGCATAGATCAGCTGACGCTCCGCGCCCTGAGGATACTTGGTCTTCAGTGCCTTCACCGTGATCTGAGGATCGTTCTTAGTCATCTGTTTTAACAGAGAGATACAATCCTGCTTATTGTCCTCCACGGCCAGAATACCGTGGGCATTGTCAAACAGCTTCAGCATGATCTTCAGACCACCGATCAGCTTGTCCGGCTCTTCCATCATTCTGCGGTAATCGGAAGTCAGATAAGGCTCACATTCCGCACAGTTAGCAATTACATATTCAATTTTGTCAGGATCCTTGGGAGACAGCTTGACATGCGTAGGAAATCCGGCACCACCCATACCTACGATACCGGCTTCCTTCACAATGTCGATGATCTCTTCCTTCTGCAGTTTGTCCACCGGTGCATAAGGATGAAATTCTTCGCTCTCATACAGGCCGTCATTGTCGATCACGATACTCTGTATCAGATCTCCTGTTACCACACGTCTCGTCTCAATGGCTTTCACCGTACCCGACACAGATGCATAGATGGGTGCCGACACGAAGCCACCACTTTCCGCTATCTTTTGTCCCGCCAGTACCCGGTCTCCTTTTGCCACGATGGGCTTCGCCGGAGCGCCGATGTGCTGGGACAACGGATAGACCATTTCCCCTTTGGGCAGGACATCCTGGATCGGTTTGTCCTTGGACAGATCTTTTCCATCATAGGGATGTATTCCGCCTACAAATGTCAACTTTGCCATTTCCTAACATCCTTTCTAAATAGTTACTTGTATTGCAAATTGCATTATGATAATTGTACTATTTTTATCAACTTTTATCAACAAAATGCTACTGCAAATTCTAAAATTATGGTAAAATAAATTCACCCATAGAAAGTCTGTGTGACTGCTTGCAGGCAGCACAGATTTTCTATGAGGTGAATAAACAAACATAAGTAAGTAGGGCGATAGCCCGGATTACGCATGTTTGTTACGCTTTTGAGAGTTCGAAGAACGAAGAAAGCGTATATTAACTTGCCCACACGGCAGAAAGAGGTCATACATGAAAAAATCAGAAGAGACTCTGGAGGATTTCGCGATCTCCTATCCCTTGGATAAGCTGGCGCCTCTGGAACAAATCCTTTTTCTCGATATTGAGACCACGGGATTCACTTCCCGTACTTCTTATTTATATATGATTGGCTGTGCCTACTATCAGGCCGGCAAATGGCGGACTATCCAGTGGATGGCGGATGACTATTCCCAGGAAGGGGATATTCTCACTGCTTTCTTTGATTTTGCAAGAGATTATCGCTATCTGGTACATTTCAACGGCAATAATTTTGACCTTCCCTTTATCACCCAGAAATGTGCGCAGTTAAAACTTCCGTTCTCCTTTGACGGATTTCAGGGTATCGACATTTACCGCCGGATCTCCCCTTATAAATTCTTCCTAAAGCTGCCGAACTGTAAGCAGAAAACTTTGGAGCAGTATCTCGGAATTGCCCGGACCGATGTTTTCTCCGGCGGAGAACTCATTGGTCTATACCATGATTATGTAAAAACTCCTTCGGAATTCACAGAAAAAGCATTGTTTTTGCATAATGCGGACGACCTGAAGGGAATGTTGGAAGTTCTTCCGATTCTGGCCTACTATGATCTGTTCAACGAGAATTGTGTGAAAGCCAGAAAAGTACAGGCCAACTATTACAAAGATGTCAGTGGCGCACAACGCAAGGAACTGTTGATCACCCTGCAGATTCCCACTTCCCTGCCCAGACTGGTAACCGCTTCTGCGGCCAACTGCTATTTCCGTGGAGAAGGAGAATCGGCTACTTTAAAGGTTCCCATTTACGAGGAAGAATTAAAATATTTCTATTCCAACTACAAGGACTATTACTATCTTCCTACGGAAGATGTGGCATTGCACAAATCTGTAGCCGGTTTCGTGGACAAAGAGCACAGGCTCCAGGCCTCCGCAGCGAACTGTTACACCCGGAAATTCTCCTGCTATCTTCCCCAATGGGAGATTCTGTTCACGCCATTCTTCAAGAGAGATTATAAGAGCAAGGAATTATTCTTCGAGTTGACGGATGAAATGAAGAAAAACAGAGAAGGATTTACACAGTATGCCAATCATGTTTTGTCCATGATCGCATCTACTTACTAACCGGAACGAAATGAGGCATCGTCCCTTAGATGTACTTATAGCACTTATAGCACAGAAAGTACAAAAAGAGGAAAGCAAAACTGCTTTCCTCTTTCTTATTTTGTCATTTTCTGTACTCACTACATCGGTTTCACATAATAGAAAGAACTCTTTCTGTCAAATCCGATTTCGCGATAATTCATGATCTGTTCGGTACTTCCGATAAACAGCATACCACCCTTGGCCAGAGACTGATAATATTTCCGGAATACTTCATCCTTTGCTTCCTCCGTAAAATAAATCAGTACATTTCTGCACACAATCAGATCACAGTCGGTAGGATAAACATCCTTCAATAAATTATGCTGATGGAAATCAACTCTTGCTTTGATCTCATCTGCGATCTTGTAAGAGGGTCCTATTTTCGTGAAGTATTTCTTCTTCAGATCCTCCGGCACGCCTTCTATGCTCTTTTCTCCATACAGGCCGGTCTTTGCCTTTGCGATAACCTGTTTGTCCAGATCTGTAGCATAGATACGAATCTGCTGTAACGGAATGTGCCGTGACAGAGCCATTACCAGAGAGTAAGGCTCATCTCCCGTGGAACATGCCGCACTCCAAACCTTCAGGTTCTTGCCGAAGCGTTGAATCAGTTCCGGGATCACGGTCTCTTCCAGATATTTCCACTGTTCAGGATTACGGTAGAATTCTGAAACATTGATAGTAATGTATCCTACAAATTCCTCAAAAAGTACTTTATCCGTCTTCAGTGCCTGTACATACTTGTCATAACCTACGATCTTATGCTTGGCGATCAGAGTATCAATACGCCGTTTCATCTGCTTCTCTTTGTAAGCATTCAGATCGATCGTAGTCAGAGAATAAATCTCCTTTTTAAAATACTCATAATCATATATCATGAATATCTACCACCTAACGGTTGATTATTTCTCAGAGTTCTCAGCCTCTGCAGCGATAACAGCGTCAATATCTACAGATACAACATCTGCATCGGACTCTTCCTCTGCCTCAACGGGTTCTGGAGCTGTCAGAGCTTTAACGCTCAGGGAAATCTTGTGATCAGCCTCATTGAAATCTACAACCTTAGCTGTAACTTCATCGCCAACGCTCAGTACATCGGAAGGTTTCTCAATGTGCTCCTTTGCGATCTGGGATACATGAAGCAGAGCATCTACACCGGGCTCTAATTCTACGAAAGCGCCAAAGTCGGTCATTCTTGCAACCTTACCGGTTACTACATTGCCGACTGCATACTTCTGTGCAGCATCCTTCCAGGGGTTAGCATCATCGAATTTCAGAGACAGTGCGATCTTATTGCCGTTGATCTCTTTGATCAGGACTTTCAGCTTATCGCCAACCTTGAATACCTTCTTGGGATGCTCGACTCTGCCCCAAGACATCTCGGAGATGTGAAGCAGTCCGTCTGCGCCGCCAAGATCGATAAATGCGCCGAAATCAGTTACGTTCTTAACAACACCTTCTACGATATCGCCTTCTTTGATCTTCTCAAAGAGTTCCTTCTGCAGTTCAGCCTTCTTGGCTACGATCAGCTGTTTACGGTCGCCGATATATCTTCTTCTCTTGGGATTGTACTCGCTGATCACGAATTCAATCTCCTGTCCTGCATACTTGGTCAGATCCTTCTCATAAGTATCGGATACCAGGCTTGCGGGGATGAAGATTCTTACTTCGTCCACGATCACACTTAAGCCACCGTCCAGTACCTGGGATACGGTTGCCTTAAGTACCTCGTGATTGTTAAATGCTTCTTCAATTCTCTTGTTGCCTCTGTCTGCAGCAAGACGCTTGTAGGTAAGGAGAACCTGACCCTCACCGTCATTTACTTTCAGGACCTTGACTTCCATGGTGTCACCAACCTTGGCAACCGTGGTAAGATCCACGCTGGAGTCGTTGGTGTATTCGTTCTTGGTAAGAATACCGTCAGATTTGTATCCGATGTTCAGAATGATCTCTTCCGGTTTCACATCGATGACTGTACCTTCGACTACCTCTCCTGCATGTATTGTCTTTAATGATTCTTCCAACATTTGTTCAAAAGTTAATTCTGACATAATTTTGAACCTCCTCAATTAATTTATTTGGGGTGGAAGCCCCCGCGGTAATACCCACTAGTCGAACAGCTTTAGGTAGATCTAAATGCAAGTCATCCAGTGTCTGTATAAAATAGGTGTGCACACATTCCCTTTGGCAGATTTCGTAAAGCTTTCTGCTATTAGAACTGTGCTTCCCTCCTATTACAATCATAACGTCAGCTTCCGCTGCAATGGCCTTTGCCGATCGCTGTCGCTCTTCTGTAGCATTACAGATAGTGTTCACAACACTATCATTGTAACCTTTTTTTTCAAAAATTTCAACTATATATTGAAATTTATTGTAGTTATATGTCGTCTGAGACACAATACAGAGCTTTTCACCTTCTGTTTTCACAAAATTTTCTGCCTGTTCGGGAGTTTCCAGAACGGTTACCGGACCCTGACACCAGCCGACGATACCCTCTACTTCCGGATGTTTCGGGTCCCCCACGACGATCACATGGTATCCTTCTGTGCTTTTTTGTTCCACGATACGATGGATCTTTTTCACAAAGGGGCAGGTGGCATCAATGCACTCCAGACCATTCGCTTCCATGATATCATAGATTTCTTTTGCCACTCCGTGGGCACGAATGATCACAGTGGGAATATTCTCCCCGGCTTTCAGGCTTTTTAGTTCTTCTTTGCTTTCCAGAACTCTTACTCCTTTTTCCGCCAGTTCCCGGACCACTTCCTCATTATGCACGATGGGACCATAGGTATAGATAGTCTTCCCGCTTTTTAATTGTTCATACACAGTATCTACGGCGCGCTTTACGCCGAAGCAAAAGCCCGCGCAGTCTGCCAGTCTTACTTCCATATCAGATCTCCTGTTTAACCGATCAGTTCCACGATCCGGTCGATGACCTGCTCGATCGTCATATCGGAGGTATCCACCAGTACCGCATCCTCAGCCTGTTTTAACGGAGAGGTCTCTCTGTGCATATCTCTATAGTCTCTGTCTTCGATATCCTGACGGATCTTCTCCAGATCACAGGTCTCTCCCTTTGCGGTCAGTTCATCATATCTTCTCCTGGCTCTCACCATACTGCTGGCGGTCAGATAGATCTTCACCTGAGCATTTGGAAGAACCACTGTACCGATGTCACGGCCGTCCATGATCACGTCGCTTTTAGCTGCAAGTGCCTGCTGAAGTTCTACCAGTTTGGTGCGTACTGCGGGTTGTGCACTGGTATTGGATGCCATATTGCCGACTTCTTCGGTACGCAGATAAGCATTAACGTTCTCTCCGTTTAATAAAACGACCTGCTCACCGTCCACATACTGAATGGTGATATCCGCCTCCTTGCATTTATCGGCGATGACCGCTGCATCCGTGGGTTCTACGCCCTCTCTTAACATAAACAGTGCCATGGCGCGATACATTGCTCCGGTGTCCACATAGATAAATCCTTTTTTCTTTGCCACAGCTCTTGCAATGGTACTTTTTCCGGCACCTGCCGGGCCGTCGATTGCTACATTAAAACTCATAGTCTAGTCCTCTTTTCTTTATTTCTATTAGTTATAATTGATTTCTATTAATTATTATTTTTTCACAAATCTTCCGGTTTTCATTCGTAAAATCTCTCTCCGGACTTTTTTGTGCGCGAATTTATTGTATGCTGTCCCCCGCCAGATGTCCCGTAGACCAGGCGATCTGCAAATTAAAGCCCCCGGTCATGGCATCCAGATCCAATACTTCCCCTGCGAAATACAGATGCCGTACACGTTTGGATTCCATGGTGGAAGGATTGATATCCTTTACCGAGATTCCCCCCTGAGTGATGATTGCTTCCGCAAAAGATCTCGTCCCCGCCACCGTCATGGGTAGTTCCTTGATCAATGAGCCGAAAGCTTTTCTCTCTTCCCGGCTGATCTCGTTCACTTTCTTCTCCGGGGAAATGTCGGACAACTCTATCATAACAGGAATCAGCTTTGCAGGGAACAGGTGGTCCAGCGCATTTTTAAATTGTTTGTTCTTTGCTTCCTCAAAATCCCGAAGCAAACGTTTGTCCAGCTGTTCCGGGGTCAACGCCGGTTTCAGATCCAGGAAAAGTTTTACCTCATCGCCGCCTTTACGTTTCGAAAGATTTTTCGAATAAAAGCTGCTGGCTGACAGGATCAGGGGGCCGCTGACGCCAAAATGGGTAAACAGCATCTCGCCGAACCCTTCATACCAGGTCTTTTTCCCACACTGCATCCGGATCTCCACATTTTTTAAGGAAAGGCCCATCAGTTCCCTGCACCAGTTTTCCCGGATCTCCAAAGGCACCAATGCCGGTTTCCTCTCCGTCACCTTATGCCCTGTCTCTTCCGCGAAACGATACCCGTCCCCCGTGGATCCGGTGCTGGCATAGGAACAGCCTCCAGTACAGACAATGCAGTCATCCGCCGCGATTTTCTTATGGTCTGCACATTCCACGCCACAGAAAACAGGATTGCCATCCGTTTCCTTCGTTAGGATCTTTATCACCTCGGTATGCAGATGAACATCCACCTGATATTTGCGAAGTTCTCTCTGGAGGGCGGCGATCACGTCCGAAGAATGATCGGATACCGGAAATACCCGGTCTCCCCGCTCCGTTTTCAGCGGGCAGCCTGCCTGCTCCAGCAGATCGCATACCCGTGTATTGTCAAAGCCGTAAAAAGCACTGTACAGAAACTTTTCATTGGTACAAATATTCTGAAATAAGACATCCATGTCCGCCGCGTTTGTCACATTGCAACGGCCTTTTCCAGTGATGAACAGTTTTTTCCCCAGCTTTTCGTTCTTTTCCAGAAGTATTACCTTATGCCCTTTTTGCGCTGCCGCAATGGCAGCCATCATGCCGGCAGCACCGCCACCGATCACAATCACCTTACTCATTTCTATCCTCTTTTGCCGATCTGTCCGTCCATCATTTTTCCTTGCGCCGCAGGGAATAGTCCAGCATCGGTTCATCATCTATAAAGTCGATCTCATCATTCAGATATACCTGATAATTATTCCAGGTCTCTTCCAGTGTCTCCAGATTTTTACGCACCTGCTCCGGACATTTCAGGCACAATGCCACTACCAGCGCATTGATCACGCTTAAAGGTGCCACCAGAGAATCCACCACCGACACCATGTCGCTTCTGGCCAGCAGATTGCAGGAAGAATACAGATTCATGGGGGAATGGATGCTGTCGGTAATAGCGATCACCTTGGCATTCCGGTCATTGGCAAACTCCATGGCCTTTAACGTCCGCATGGAGTATCTGGGAAAACTGATACCGATGAAGCAGTCCTTCGGGCCAATATGGATCATCTGTTCAAAAGTCTCACTGACACTGGTGGTATTCAGCAAAAAGACTTTGCCCCGGATCATATTCAGGTAAAAATGCAGAAACGCTGCCAGCGGCTCATTGCTGCGAAGTCCCATGATATAAATGGTCTCTGCCTCCAGAATCGTGGCAACGGCGGATTCAAAGGCCGCCGGATCCAGATTGTCTATGGTATCCTGGATCTTTTCGATATCTGCGCTGAGTACGGAGGTCAGGATCTCCGACTGGGAGCTTCTTCCGTATTTGGCATCCATTTTCTGAATGCCGTTGAGCTTTCCCTGCACGCAGCTTTCCAGTGCCTTCTGGAATTTCGGATAACCGTCATAACCGATTCCCGCTGCAAAACGCACTACGGTAGATTCACTGATTCCCAATGTCTCACCCAGCTTTGCTGCGGTCATAAATACTGCCTGATCGTAATGTTCCGATATGTAATCCGCAATGGCTTTGTGGCCTTTGCTCATTTTTGCATAATGTTCGTTGATTCGGGTAAAAACATCATATTCTGCCACGGTTCTTAACCTCGCGTTGTCTCATTGTAAAAAGCGTAATAGGAATGCTCTAATAGCTGCATTGTCTGTAAGTCTGTCAGATCATAATCTCCGGTCAGAGACATACAGGCAGCTCCGTGAATGAAAATCCACATTTTCATGAACAGATCACCGGGATCCGGGCAGCCCGCCACTCTGGCCAGGTTGATCTCGTAGACCACGTTTCCGGCATCACCATTCAAGATCTCATACATACTCTTTTTCTTATGTTTGCCATCCTGGTTATCCGATACAAACAGAAGTTCGAACAGGTGTCTCTCTTCTCTAGCAAAAGCTATGTAAGCCATGCCCAGATTGGCGAAAGGTGTCTTGCCGGTACGGGGATACAAGCTGTAATAATCCAGAAAATAAGCTGTAGCTCTCTCATAGACCGCATCCCACAGCTCTTCCATATTCTTATATACCCTGAAAATAGGCTGTGTGGAGCACCCTGCTTTCGCTGCTACCTTTCTGGCTGTCACATTGGCAAATCCCTCTTCTCTTGTCATGGCAAATGCCGTATCCAGGATTTTATCAATCGTGATCATCTCTTTACGAGCCATAATCCCTCTCATTCCGCTGCATTTACAGCAAACAATGTGTTCTTCTATAACACTTGTTATTTTAGTGGGTGAAGAGGTGGTTTGTCAATATGTAAATAACGCATTCGCAATCCGGGCTATCGCCCTACTTCTTCCGTCGGGTTTTCTGTCTAAATAACAGCTTCTTCGTGCTTCGCACTCTCGAAGCTGCAAACTCATTCGCATATCGGGCTGACGCCCTACTTGCTTCGCTGGTTCTTTGTCTAAATAACAGTTTCTCCGTGCTTCGCACTCCCGAAACTGCAAAACCACATTCGCAATCCGGGCTATCGCCCTACTTGCTCATGTGGTTTTGTTTTTCCAATAAAAACACCGCACTGGCTGCGAGCAGCCGTGCGGTGTCTTTATTGAAAAATTATTTAGACAGGGTATGCACCGTTCTTGGTGTCAGCCTGGGTCATATCAACCTTTTCCTGCTGTGCCTGACGATACTTGAAGAAGTCGGTAGCAACCTGAGGGAACAGAGCGTAGCTCAGAACGTCCTCATCCTGCTGTTTCCATTCCTTCATTTCGCCTTCCAGCTTATCCATCTCATTGTCGAGCAGATCAGCGTAACGGCAGGTAATTCTCTCCTCACCGGGGATAACCTTGTCGATAACTTCCTGGCTCATGGGCTTAACGGTCTGACCGTACTCACCACGAAGAACTGCCTTGGTCTCCTTGGTAGCCATCTTGTAACGCTCACCAAGCAGTACGTTGAAGACTGCCTGAGTACCAACGATCTGAGAAGAAGGGGTAACCAGAGGGGGCTCACCCAGATCCTTACGAACCTTGGGGATCTCCTTCAGCACATCGTAGTATCTGTCTTCTGCATTCTGCTCCTTCAGCTGGCTAACCATGTTGGAAAGCATACCGCCAGGTACCTGATACAGCAGAGTCTTGATATCAACACCCATAACCTTGGGATTCAGCAGGCCGTTAGCCAGGCACTCATCTCTGTAAGGTCTGAAGTAGTCAGCGATCTCAGCTAACAGGTTCTGATCCAGACCGGTATCGTAAGGGGTTCCCTTGAAGGTCTCAACCATAACCTCGGTAGCAGGCTGTGAAGTACCCATAGCAAAGGGGCTCATAGCGGTATCGATCACATCAACACCGGCCTCTACTGCCTTCAGGTAGGTCATGCTTGCAACACCGGAAGTATAGTGAGTATGCAACTGGATGGGAAGCTTGGTAACTTCCTTCATCGCCTTGATCAGTTCAGCAGCCTTGTAAGGTACTAACAGACCAGCCATATCCTTGATACAGATGGAATCTGCACCCATCTCTTCGATCTTCTTGGCCATGCTGGTCCAGTACTCCAGAGTGTAAGCATCACCCAGAGTGTAAGCCAGAGCAACCTGTGCTTCACCTCTGCCTTCCTGTGCCTTGAACTTGTTGGTAGCATTTACCGCTTCCTGTAAGTTGCGCAGGTCGTTCAGACAGTCGAAAATACGAATGATATCAATACCGTTGGAGATGGACTTCTGTACGAAGTAATCTACCACGTCATCTGCATAAGGTCTGTAACCCAGAATATTCTGTCCACGGAACAGCATCTGTAACTTGGTGTTTTTGAAGCCGTCACGCAGCTTTCTCAGTCTGTCCCAGGGATCTTCCTTCAGGAAACGAAGGGATGCATCAAAGGTAGCACCGCCCCAGCACTCTACGGAATGATAACCAACTTTATCCATCTTATCTACGATGGGAAGCATGAATTCGGTCGGCATTCTGGTAGCGATCAGAGACTGATGTGCATCACGTAAAACAGTTTCCGTAATCTTAATCGGTTTCTTTTCAATTTCTGACATTACGAATATCCTCCATAATAATATTTTCTATAGTTAGTATGACGCGATGCGTTATTCTAAGTCCTTCGGACTTATTTCATCGCGCTTTGCGCGAAATACATCTTGGGCATTCGCTTTAAAATACACCGAAGATAGCCATGAATGTACCGGCTGCTACGGCAGTACCGATAACGCCTGCTACGTTAGGCCCCATAGCATGCATGAGCAGGAAGTTGGTAGGATCGGATTCTGCACCAACCTTCTGGGATACACGTGCTGCCATAGGAACTGCGGATACACCTGCGGAACCGATCAAAGGATTGATCTTGCCACCGGAAAATACACACATCAGTTTACCAAACAGAACACCTGCGGCGGTACCGAACATGAATGCGATCAGACCCAGAGCTACGATCTTCAAGGTATCTGCATTCAGGAATGCTTCTGCACTGGTGGTAGCACCTACGGAAGTACCCAGCAGAATAACTACGATGTACATCAGAGCATTGGATGCTGTCTCAGTCAGCTGACGAACAACACCGGACTCACGGAACAGGTTACCCAGCATCAGCATACCTACCAGAGGAGCTGTGGTGGGAAGGATCAGACATACAACGATGGTAACAACGATGGGGAACAGGATCTTCTCCAGCTTGGATACCGGACGAAGCTGACCCATCTTGATCTTTCTCTCCTTCTCAGTGGTGAGAAGCTTCATAATAGGGGGCTGGATAATGGGAACCAGTGACATATAGGAATATGCTGCCACTGCGATAGGTCCCAGGATCGCCGTCTGTCCCAGCTTACCAGCAAGGAAGATGGAGGTAGGGCCGTCAGCACCACCGATGATGGAGATTGCAGCAGCTGCCTTGTCGTTGAATCCCAGCCAGATTGCTCCGAAGTATGCTGCGAAGATACCAAACTGCGCAGCAGCTCCCAGAAGGAAGCTCTTGGGGTTCGCAATCAGAGGACCAAAGTCTGTCATGGCACCTACACCCATGAAGATCAGGGAAGGCAGGATTGCCAGTTCATCCAGCTTGTAGAAATAATACAGTAAGCCGCCGGCACCGTTTGCTGCATTTTCAGGGTGCAGCATGATATCGGGATAAATGTTTACCAACAGCATACCGAACGCTATCGGGAGTAAGAGCAAAGGCTCGAACTCATGACGGATAGCTAAATAAAGGAAAAAGCATGCAACCAGAATCATGACATAGTTTCCCCAGGTCAGGTTAAAAAACGCTGTCTGATGAATCAGGTTGTTAAGCGTACTAGCTATATATTCCATTTGATGACCTCCTGTTGTTTATAGAGCTGATGTAAAATGCCTAGTTCAGAGTTGCCAGAACTGCACCAGCCTCAACAGTATCACCAACTGCAACGTCAATGCTTGCTACAGTGCCGTCTTCGGGAGCTACTACAGGGATCTCCATCTTCATAGCTTCCAGAATGATGACAGCATCACCCTTCTTAACAGCCTGTCCAACACTTGCCTCTAACTTGAAGATTTTACCAGCTGCACCGGCCTCAACCTTGATGCTGCCTGCTGCGCCGCTTGCCTTGGGAGCTGCTGCGGGAGCCTTGGGTGCTGCCTTGGGAGCTGCGGGAGCCTTTGCTGCTACGGGTGCTCCGTTAGATGCACCCTCTTCTACTACTACATCATATACGTTGCCATTTACGGTAATGGTATAATTTTTCATTTTAATATCCTCCTAACGTTTTTACGATTATCTTACTTTGCGGATAGAACGAACTACAAATCCGTCAGTGCTTGCCGCACCTTCGCTTGCTGCGATTGCAGCTGCAATAACAGCGACCAGCTCAGTGTCATCTGCCTCGGGTTCTTCCTGTGCAGCGATCTGAGTTACAGCCTTATCAATACCTGCGTTCTTTGCTTCTTCCTCCTTATCCTTCTTGCTGAATGCAGCCTGGATCTTCGGAATGAAGTTGAACAGGGAAATGATCAGTGAGATCATGATCAGCATTACGAATACAGTTCCCATACCGATCAGAGTGTTCAGCGCAGCTTTGGTCATCAGGCCACCCATGGACTCCACGGGGTTCAGCGCTGCAGACTCCATGCTCAGGAACATATCGTTGGTGAAGATTACTTCTGCCTGTGCATTCTGTTTGGCACCGGTCACATCTACATGTACAATGATCTGATCATCATCGATGGCAGCTTCTGCATCACCGACTGCGGTAATGCCGCCAATGGACTTTTTAGCGGAGTTGAAGGACTCGATAGCAGTTTTATATGCATAACCATCAACGGTGATACCTACATTTTCCTGTACCATATATGCCACTTCATCAGCGGTATACTCAGAGAAGCTCTCCAGTGCAGCTTCGTCTTCAAAATTCTCCAGAGAAGGAATCACATACTGGGTAGCTATCTGGATTGCAGTGTCCATCTTGCGCTGCTCATAATCCGTATAGGTCTCCTCACTGCCGCACGCGGTCAAACCAAAGATGCAGGTAATCATACATACTAAGCTTAAAAATTTCTTCATTTTACAATCACCCTTTCTTATACAGTTCCGTGTTTCTTGGCAGGACGGTCTTCACTCTTGGTGAATAGCATCTCGAATGCGCCGATCACATATTTTCTGGTATCAGCAGCATTTACGATCTGGTCCACATATCCTCTCTTGGCTGCGCTGGTTACATTCAGAGTAAGTGCTTCGTACTCAGCAGCCTTTTCATTAATCACATCAGCGCCCTGGCCATCATACATGATCTTGGCAGCCAGCTTGCCGTCCATAGCACCAATCTGTGCATCCGGCCATGCCATGGTGATATCCGCACCGATTGCCTTGGAGTTCATTACCACATAAGCGGTTCCTAAAGCTTTGCCGATCACAACATTAACCTTGGGAACGGTAGCGTTAGCGAATGCGTAGGTCAGCTTTGCAGCAGCCTTTGCGATAGCCTTCTCGGAAGCCAGAGTTGCTTCGTAACCCTTTACATTGGTCAGGGTCAGTACAGGAATGCCGAAAGCATCACAGAAGTTTACGAACTCAGCAGCCTTCTCACAGCCCTCTGCAGTCAGAACTGCATCCAGCTTCTCTGCTACCTTGCCTTCTTCGTCGCAGATCTCGGAACGGTTAGCTACCGCACCAACGGTAACGCCATCCAGACGTAAGAAACCGGTTACCATGTTCTTAGCATATCCGGCCTTCACCTCGAAGAAGTTGTTGTCATCTGCCAGAATGGACAGAGCAACGGATGTGTCGCCGACGCAGCCTGCGATCTCAGGATTTACACGGTTCAGATCATCAGTGCAATCCTCTAAGAAGCTTGCATCATCCTCGTTGTTGGCAGGCAGGAAGCTTACCAGCTCTCTTACCTTCTCCAGAATGGTTGCTTCGTCAGCTACCACGTCAACAATACCGCTCTCTTCTGCCTGGAATTTAGCGGAAGAAGAATCACACTTGGTGATCACATTACCGTCCAGAGCGTTAGGAGCATTTACGAACAGCTTGGCATTCTTCTCTTCCATGAAAGTGAAATCGGTCATGGTAGGGAACAGTCCTAAGCCACCGCCACAGGTTCCGAATACAGCAGTGATCTGAGGGATCACGCCGGAAGCCATGGTCTGCTTTAAATAGATCTCACCAAATGCAGCCAGTGCATCGGTTGCTTCCTGCAGTCTTAAACCTGCAGATTCGATCAGTCCGATCACAGGTGCTCCGGTCTTCATAGCCAGATCGTAGAGATTGGTGATCTTCTTTGCATGCATCTCACCGATGGTTCCGTTCAGTACGGAAGCGTCCTGGCTATATACATATACAAGATTACCATTGATCACTCCATAGCCGGTAATACAACCGTCAGAAGGAGTTTCATTGGGTTTCAGATTGAAATCCGTAGCTCTTGCGGTTACAAGTCCGCCGATTTCAACGAAACTGTTGTCATCGAGTAAAGCTGCTATTCTTTGACTCGCTTTTGAAGTAGTACTCATATGTTTTCAGCCCTCCGTTGATAATATAATAAAATATAATAGAAAACGTTTATTAATATAGAGGCACAAATGCCCCCATGATTAACAGTCTGTAGTATAACATAAAATCTGCAACTCGCAAAGAACGAATTGCAGATTTTTACATTTTTTATATATTGTACCTCATTTTGAACAATTTCCCCGTCATTTTTTCCATTCCATTTTTCTGCAATCCCTACGGGAATGCTACCAGAAAACGTTTCAGGATCTGTCTGCCGCACCAGGAAAGATCCACGGCCTCCACTGTCCAAGCAGCATACAGCCGCTCCCTGCGCCAGATTTCGCCATCCACCAGATAACAGATTTCTCCCACCGTCGTTCCTTCCTTTACCGGTGCCTTCAGTTCTTTCTCTTTCCGGTAGAGAATCTCCACTTTCTCGTCTGCGCGCATAAGCAGGCCTTCCGCTCCTTCCGCCTCCGGATCCAGTTCCACCGCCAGCTGCACTTCTCCTGTCAATTCCTCATCCTGTGCCTCCGTCACCGGGATCGGCATAAGGTACTGTTCCCGTCCGGAAAATTCTTCCTCTCCGAACTTCCGGTAAACAAAATTTTCCAGTCCATATCCAAACAACTCTCTGCTGTCACTCCATTTATAGGTCTTATGATTCGGCCACCCACAGGCCAGAAGTGCCACAATCATACATTTCCCATCCCGTTCCAGTGCTCCCACATAGCAGTACCCCGCCTTGTTCGTAAATCCGGTCTTGCCGGTAAAAGCTCCGTCCATCATCTGCAAAAAGGCATTGTGGTTGTGGCACTGAAAGGAGCGTCCGTTTTCCGTGAAACAATACTCCTGTGTCCGGGTGATCTCCCGGAACAGATCTCTCTGGGAAGACTCTCTGATACAGTACCGTAAAATACAGGCCAGATCCTTTGCTGTGGTATGGTGCTCCTTTTCCAGAATACTCCCGTCAGGTAATGTCAATGTCTCTGTGGCATCCAGCCCGTTGGGAGTGATAAACCAGGTATCCTCGCAGCCGATCTCCACCGCCTTTTCATTCATCGCCTGTGCAAATCTATGTAATGCTGCCTTACTCTCTTCTGTAGTATGCTCCGAAGCCTCTTTCGTCTCACCCAGAAGCTTTCCGCCGATATATTCCGCCAGTGCCGCAGCAGCATCATTATGGCTTTCCAGCATCAGGGAAAACAGCAGTTCTCTTACCGTATAATGCTCCCCCTTTTTCACATAGAGCTTTACCTTGGGCATAGTGGCTGCATAGGCGGAAATACTGACCTCTTCCTCCACCTTTGCATTTTCCAGCACCAAAATACAGGTCATGATCTTGGTGGTACTTGCCATAGCCATGGGGATAGTTTCGTTTTTTCCGTAAAGCACGCGTCCGGAATCCGCATCCAGAAGCACTGCTCCCTGTGCATACAACTTAAGCTCCTGTGTCAGATCGGATTTCCCGGTCTCATACCGGATCGCGTATGTCGGTTCGTTGTCTGTTATCCTATCTTCACGGAATTGTGATCCGCACAGACTTTCCAGACATATAATTCCCGCAAAAAGGGCACAAAAAAAGCCTCGCATAATCGTTGCTCCCAAAAAGGGTTACTTATTACTATGAGGCCGGTTCTTTGTCCTATTCTCTGTTTATATATTCAAAGTAAGCTGTACTTCCTGTTCCGCCTGCTGCTTAAATTCCTCCACCTGCACCGGATTCAGTTCCGGCAGTTCTTCCAGACTCTTCACGCCAAAGCAGCGTAAAAACTGCTCCGTGGTACCAAACAGCAAGGGTCTTCCGGGAGCATCCAGACGTCCCAGTTCCGTGATCAGATCGTATTCCAACAATTTGTTAATCGCATGGTCACAGCTGACGCCTCTGACTCTCTCAATCTCAAGTCTCGTTACCGGCTGCTTATAGGCAATAATGGACAATGTCTCCAGCACGGTATCCGTCAGAGTCATTTTCCTCGGAGTCTTCGCGATCTTGATCAGATATTCGTACATATCCGCCTTGGTGCACAGCTGTACGGAATCGTCGAACTGTGTCAGACCGATACCTCTGTTCTCTTCCTCGTACTGCGCCGCCATGTCTTTTAATATAGACTTTGTCGTCTTCACATCCTCTTCGATCACTTCCGCAAGTCTGCTGATCTCCACGGAATCTCCCATGGTAAAAAGGATGGCCTCTATCACTGCTTCTGCTTTACTGCGTTCCATGCTAAAACCTCACTGTATCCTAAACGTTAGATGTAATCATAATATCATCGAATATATTTTCCTGGCTGATGTTGATCTTGCCGGTCTTCATCAGCTCCAGAATGATCAGGAAAGTAACGATGACCTCCATTTTGCTGTTCTGCTTCTCCAGAAGCTTTCGGAAACTGAAGGTCTTATGTTCTCTGGCATAAGCTTCCACATACAGCATCTTGATGTCCATATCTACCTCATCCTTCTCGATATTGCCATACTGGCTGCGGACAGGGTCGATCTTGTCCTCCTGTTTCTTCACAATAGATTTGAATATTTCATGAAGCTTGTTCAAGTTCATATCGCCGATCAGCTCTTCGTAATCGATGGGCTGTCTGTAGGCTTCCACTTCCTTCGGAAGTCTCTGTTCTCTGTACATATTTCTGGCAGCATCCACCTGCCGGTCTCTGAGTTCGAAGGACATATATTTGTACATCTTGTATTCCAACAGCTTCTGTACCAGCTCCGCTCTGGGATCCTCTTCCTCGCCGTCCTCGTTCACTTCCTTGGGCAGCAGCATTTTGCACTTGATATCGATCAGTGTTGCCGCCATTACCAGGAATTCACTCATGACGTTCATATCTTCCCGTTGCATCTGCCTGATGTAATCCAGATACTGGGCCGTGATCTCCACAATAGGAATATCATAGATGTCTATTTTGTTTTTCTCGATCAAATGAAGCAACAGATCCAGAGGACCTTCAAATGCTTCCAGTTTTACAGATATTGCCATGTAATAAAACTCCTATTTCCCCTCATCGCTCCCACCGGCCTCTTCTCCCCCCGGCAGCAGATCCACTTCCAGGACCTCTCCAGGATTGAACAGCCGGATCGGAATCGTATGCATTCCCAGTCCTCTGCTGAGCAGCATTCTGGTTTTCCCCAGTGTGAACTCTCCGCCATCATATTTTGGAAAAAGTCTCACATTGGGAGACACCACGCCTTTTCCCCAGATGGGGACTCTCACCATACCGCCGTGGACATGGCCGGCCAACACCAGATCCGCTCCCCAGTCCGCGTATTTCGGAAAATAATCCGGATTGTGGGCGATCAGGATCGTATACTTTTCTGCGGAAGGTTGTCCCAACAGACTTTTCAGATACTCCGGATCCATGGGCTGGATCCCGAAGCGCTTGTAATACAGCTTGTCGATCTCCGATCCGTAAATGCAGATCCCGGATTCTTCCAGAACGGTATGTTCATTCACCAGCCTCCGGATTCCGATCTTCTGCAGGGCCTCCTCGTACCGCTCCGCCATATCTCCGTAGTTCTCCGGGTACAGTTTCAAACGGTGTTCATGATTGCCGTTGCCGTAGTAGATCGGATATTTCCCGGCAAGCTTCGTAAGCAGGTCCACCGCCGTCTCCAGACTTGCCTTCGGCTTTGCCGTCAGAATATCTCCGGCGATCAGGATCATGTCCGGCCTTATCTCATCAATGGCCTGCAGCAGGCGCTCATTTTCTTTTCCGTATCTCTTATTGTGCAGATCCGCCAGAACCACTGCCTTAACAGGCTTTTTGATTCTCTGATCCCGCAGGAAATAATGCCGTACCACAAAACGATTGCTGTCGTACAGCATTATCCATACAAGAACCACCAGGATCACTGCGATCACGGTAATCACCACATCCAAATTCTTTGCCCCCATGGTCTATTTCCAGTTAATTGCCAATATGTTCTATAGTATAACATATTTTTCGGGCTTACAAAAGATAAAATTCCATTATTTTAAAGAGGTAGTCCTTGTATA
>OKSB01001850.1_pt1 | contig 20116 bp, 17 predicted proteins | sample 1601171 | NCBI WGS metagenome assembly OKSB01 (sample SAMEA3541496, study PRJEB24748) | human gut metagenome | biome: human gut; feature: human-associated habitat; material: faeces | place: China | collected 2012 | reverse complement strand
CCCTTCGGGCAATTAAAATCTTTTCTAAAGATTTTAATTGGAGTTCAGTATGAATAAATCGTCTTCGGCTGGACAGCGGATCTTTTGCCCCCAGCCTTCGGTACGAAAAAAGGGAAATACATACAGTATTCCCGCATTTTCCATACCTTGTCTGGAGACAAAATCTCTCGCTGCCAGTTCTCGTCGATTTAATCAGAGCTCCCTCACTGTACAAACGGATGCCAAATCGCAAAAATACCTCCTAATCCGATTTCCTCAATCTGTATTGCACACACATCCTTCAAAACACACATCCTTCAAACTGTACCGCGATTAGGCAGCCGACAGATAATCCCCCCCAAGGCCTATCGAAAGCTGTCAGAACGTGCAGGCGCGCGTTTGCCTTCCAAATCCCCCTTGGAATACGATCCGGCATTCCCGTGAGAAATGGCTTACCAAGGGCAAACAGCCGCAGCCGAACCGTTCTGCCAGCTTTCGGATACGGCCGGTAACGGCACAGCCGTAAAAAAGCACGCCGAAGGCGGAGCTGGAAAATGAAAAGAGAGGCATTCTTTGTGGAATGCCTCTCTTTTGCTATGAAAGCGCCCCCCAAAAGGGCGCAAAACAGCTCCCACCGTTTGATATATATCCCCCCAATACTGTACCCCCAGTATTGGGGGGATATATATTAATGTGGTTACAGGGGGAAGAAACGACAGGAAGCTTGTAGAAGTTGCAAACTGCCCTTCTTGTGCCGTCTCCTTAAGGTTATATTAACTTTTCAAAAAATCCTTGACTTTTCTGTCTACAAGTAGTAGAGTATAATTGTCTACTGACAGTAGAGCAAAGGAGGCAATCCATATGGCGGAATATAAGCTGGGTGAGATCGAGACCATTTTTGCGGATATTATCTGGGATAATGAGCCTGTCACTTCTCGCCGCTTGACGGAATTGGCGGAGGAACGCCTGAACTGGAAACGAACCACGACATACACGATTCTGAAAAGGCTTTGTGATCGGGAGCTGTTCCGGAATAAGGATGGCAAGGTAACATCTCTGGTCAGCCGGGAGGAATTCTATGCACGTCAGAGTGAAATATTTGTTGATGAGACATTTCACGGTTCTCTGCCTGCATTCCTAGCCGCGTTTGGCAGCCGCAAAAAGCTGTCTGACGGCGAAATCGACGAACTGCAAAAGGTCATTGATTCCATGCGGGAGGATTCCCATGCGTAATCTGTTTTCTCAAGTGCTGAATATGAGTATGACGGGCAGCGCCGTCATTCTGCTGGTCATGCTGGCCAGACTCATGCTGAAACGATCTCCAAAGATTTTTTCTTATGCACTCTGGTTGGTGGTTTTGTTCCGGCTTCTGTGCCCGGTAGCATTTACAGCACCCGTTTCCGTTCTGAATGCGTTGGAACCGGAAATTCGGGAGACATCAGGCGCAACCAGCGTGGTTTATTTTCTTCCTGCCGAAGCTGATCAGAATCCCGATTTCACGTTTGTTCCGGCTGAAAATCAGTCAGGGTCGGAACTTGCGCAGGTAGGGGAGCCGGAGCATACCGGATCGGATATTATGGCAATCGTTCCTTATGCCTGGATCGCCGGAACCGGCAGCATGATTCTTTACAGCATCGTGCAGTATATCCGCCTGAGACGGAAACTGGTAGGCGCTGTGGCTTACACAGGAAACGTTTATTGTGCCGATTATATTGACACGCCATTTGTTATGGGCATCTTCGCCCCCAAAATCTATTTGCCCTCCGATATCCCAACACAAGAACAAAAGTATATCATTGCTCATGAGCGGCATCATATCCGCCGCTGTGACCATATCATCAAGCTGCTGGCATATTGTGCCTTGTGCATCCACTGGTTTAATCCTCTGGCGTGGGCCGCATTCATTCTGGCCGGCAAAGATATGGAGATGAGCTGTGATGAGGCAGTGATCCGGGAAATGGGACCTCAAATCAGGGCGGACTATTCCGCTTCATTGCTGAGGCTTGCAACGCATAAAAAGATGATTGCCGGGATGCCCCTGGCCTTTGGCGAGGGAAATACGAAAGGTCGCATTATGAATATGGCAAAATGGAAGAAGCCCAAGTTATGGGTAAGCATGATTTGTGTATTGCTGTGCGCCGCTGTTTTAGTGGCTTGCGCAGTCAACCCCCAAAAGTCAGACGCCATCGACGATACCCCTACCGACGGTTCTGCTGTCATTACAGATACGAAACTGGTTCAGTATGGGGCATTGAAGATGCTGCTGCCTTCCGGCATGGAAGCAGCGGACGAAGCCGGCAGCATCACATTGACTGTGGATGCCAAGACTGTCGGTGGTATTGCTCTGCGGCATCAGAAGCAGGCAAACAGCCCAGACACATTCTCTGCGGATTGGATGGCTGAAATCGGTGTTCCGGAAGCTTCTGATGCCGCCATGAGCTATATGAGCGGCAGTTCAAAATACGCAGATTACGAGATCATGTATTTCCCGGATATTCCGGTAAATCGGGACGCTAACGGCAATATCATTGCGGATGAGCAGGGAACATATGTACTGGAGAATGAAGTGACACACTATTTCTTTGTCAATGGTACAGATGTCTGTGATATTTGGTTCTACAACAATCAAATTCCGGATATTATGCGGGAAAACGTTCTGAAAACCTGTGTTTTGGAAGGCATTACGGATATTGCGGTTACGCAGACTGCATTGAACGAGGAAAAGGAAGCTTTGCAGCAGTGCCGTTCCGTTCTGGAACAGATCCAAAGCAGCGACGCCTGCAAGATTGAAACAAAGCAGGAGAATGGGCCGGGTGCGCTGAACGATACTACGCTCTGCACTGACTGGATTCATGGTAAAGACCGGCTGCGTATCAGCATTATTCCGGAAAGCGGCGGCGCCTCAATGTTTGGTGGCTTGCTTGTAGATGGGAAACAATATGACTGTGATTCCGCACAGCAGTGGCGGGAAAGCTCTTGGTGGGAATGGACTGATCCATGGCTGGTAAGCTTTCAGTGGGATGATTCTGTTGTTGCCTATATGGATACGCTCGAAGACGAAAGCGGAATCACGGTAATGCTGCGGATCGACCAGCCTTTTGCCGAAGGTGAAAACGAACAGCCCCATTATTTCGTAAATTTCAATTTTGATACGGATGGCGCTTTCAGGAACGTCTATGTGCAGACCAATCTTTTCATGAATTATTCCACTTCAAAAACAGAATCTGTTGTATCGCTTGATTCTGAGTTGATTGAAGCGGAGATTCAGAAGGAATATCAGAAAGCGATCGGATAGCAGTCAAAATATATCAGGCGCAGCTTCATACGGAGGCTGCGCCTACGCTAAAGACCCCCTGCCTTCGTTTGCTGAAAGCAGGGGGCCTTTGACAGAATGACAAAAAAGCACGCTGAAAAGCGTGCTTTTTTGTGGCGACCCGGAACGGACTCGAACCGTCGACCTCCAGCGTGACAGGCTGGCGTGCTAACCGACTGCACCACCGGGCCAGATAATGGTGGGAACAACAGGGCTCGAACCTGTGACCCCATGCTTGTAAGGCATGTGCTCTCCCAGCTGAGCTATGCTCCCCTGCGTCCTTCTGAGTGGCGATCACTCATCAGCGACGGGTCTTATTATACACGCAGGTCCCCATTTTGTCAAGCACTTTTTCGATTATTTTCAAGTTTCTTTAAATCTTTTTCAGGAGGTCCGAAATTTCCTCCGGCGTGAAGGTATAGACCTGATCACAGAACTGGCACTCGAGATTGATGGGTTTTCCTTCCGCGACGATCTCCTCGAGGTCCTTGCGGCCGATGGCAATGAGCGTTGAGGTCACGCGCTCGCGTGAGCAGTAGCAGCGGTAGCTCACCGGCGTATTCTCGAGGAACTCCAGCTCGAAGCCGTCCAGCACGCGGCGCAGCATAGCCTCCGGCGTCAACCCCTCGGAGAGCATGGGCGTCACGGCGCCTGCGGCGCGGATACCGGCCTCGAGCCGGTCTATGAGGGCGTCCGGCGCATCCGGCAGCAGCTGGATGAGATAGCCGCCCGCCACGCTGACCGTCTGGTCGCGGCCGACGAGCACACCGAGCGCACAGGCCGTCGGCGTCTGCTCGCTCTGGGCAAAGTATGCCGTCACATCATCGCCGATCTCGCCGGAGACGAGCGCGACGGAGCCGACATAGGGTTCCTTCATCTGCAGGTCGCGGATGACCGTGAGCATGCCGTCCGTGCCGACGGCAGCGCCGACATCCAGTTTGCCCGCATACTTCTCCAGCAGCGTGATGCCGGGATTCTGCACATAGCCGCGGACATTGCCCTCGGCATCCGAAACGGCCAGCAGCGTCCCAAGCGGGCCGCCGCCCTTGATCTGCAGCGTCAGCGTGCCGTTTTCGACCTTCTGCATGTTGCCCATCATCGAGGCAGCCGTCAGGACGCGGCCGAGCGCGGCTGTGGCCGTGGGCGTGGTGTGGTGGATCTGGCGGGCGCGCTCCGCGATCCCCGTGGAGCAGATGGCCGTCGCCTTCAGAAAGCCATCCTTCGTGATGGCGCGAACAATGTGATCCTGCATTGCAGTTACTCCTTCCATGCGGCAAAATACATGCGCTGCTCGTCCGGACCGGGCGGCGTCAGCGTGCGGTCGCCGAAGCACTCTACACGCGCAAAGCCCGCCTCGCGGAGCCACTGCTCCAGCGTGTCCGGGTCATAGGCATATTCACAGTGCTGCTCAAAGCTGCGCGCCCACAGTGCACCCCTGCGGCGGAACAGATCGATGCCATAGTAGCAGCAGTTCTCTTCTTCGTCAAATTCCGCGCGCCAGACGCAGTAGGACTCGTCATTCTCATCGAGGAAGACCTGCCCGTCCAGCCCGCGCAGCTTTTGTGGCGTGTTGATGTCGAAAAAGAACATGCCGCCTGGCCGCAGCGCGCGCCAGACGCGGTGAAATGTCTTGCGGCAATCCTCCGGCTCCGTCAGATAGTTCAGACTGTCCAGGAGGCACACAATGGCCTCCACAGGCTCCGGCAGGGTCAGGCGCTGCATGGGCTGGCAAATGAAGAACGGTGGGTTTTCCGTCATGGCTGCAGCCTTCTGTGCGGCGGCCGTCAGCATTTCCTCGGAAATGTCCGCACCGATGACGCGATAGCCGCGCTCCGCCAACAGCACGGACATGGAGCCGGTGCCGCAGGCAAGGTCCAGCACGGTCTTTGGCGAATGCCCCGCGCGCTGCAGGACGGTCTCGAAAAACTGCAGCACGGCGGCATAGTCCACATCGGTCGTCAGCCCGTCATACGCGCCCGCGAGCGTTTCATAGGGTTCCCTTGCTTCGGGGCTCATTTCTTTTCCTCCGCATCGACTTTTGCAAAAGCGCGCTCATAGCCGCCCGTACCGCCCGTCAGGCAGCGGTTCACGCGGCTGATGGTTGCGGAGCTGGCGCTCGTCTCGGCGAGGATGTCGCTGTAGATCATGCCGCGATCGAGCATGCGGGCGACCTCATAGCGCTGCTCCATGGCCTTCAGCTCCGGCTGTGTGCACAGGTCGACGAGAAAATCATAGCAGTCATCGAGCGAATCCAGCGCGGTGATCGCGCGATACAGCTCGCTGTTTTTATCTGAGCGTTTGTTCCTGCTGTCCATGGGATAACACCTCCGGATATTTGGATATCTTTATTTTAACACACTATATTGTGAAAGTAAACCGCATTCTGCGGATATTTACGGCAAATTACGCAGAAATCTCCCCCGGTGCTTTGCGCCGGGGGAGATCAAAGCGTTTTTTACTTGTTGAAGATCTTGAAGATCTCGTCGATATCGTTGATGTCCGAAGCGGCATCTGCGGGAATGCTCTGCTGCTTGCTGCCCGCGGCCGGCTTCGAGGAGGAATAGATCCCCTTGGACTCCGGCTTCTTCTCGTCAAAGCCGGTTGCGATGACCGTCACGCGCATCTCGTCCTCGAAGTCCTCGGAGAACGTCGCGCCGAAGATGATGTTCGCCTCGGGGTTCGCAGCTTCCATAACAATGTTTGCGGCAGTCTCGACGTCGTCGAGGCCGAGGTCCGCAGCGCCCGTCACGTTGATCAGGACGCCCGTTGCACCGTTGATGGAGGTCTCCAGCAGGGGGCTGGCGACGGCGGCCATGGCGGCCTGCTCAGCCTTCTCGCGGCCGGAGGCAATGCCGACGCCCATGTGTGCGCGGCCAGCGTTCTTCATGATGGAGGAAACGTCCGCAAAGTCGAGGTTGATGATGACGCGGTCGGAGTAGCCGACGAGCTCGGAGATGGAGGTCACGGCCTGCTTCAGCACATCGTCTGCGATGCCGAATGCGTTGGCGAACGTGATCTTCTGATCCGTAACGTACTTCAGACGGTCGTTCGGGATGATGATGAGGGAGTCGACCTTATCGGACAGGGCGGCGATGCCGGACTCTGCCTGCTTCATGCGGTTTGCACCCTCAAATTTGAAGGGCTTTGTCACGACACCGACGGTCAGAATGCCGGCCTCATGTGCGAGATCCGCAATGATCGGGGCTGCGCCCGTGCCGGTGCCGCCGCCCATACCGGCGGTGATGAAGACCATGTCTGCGCCCTCAAGGCACTTGGAGATGGCCGCGCGGCTCTCCTCGGCGGACTTCTTGCCGATGTCGGGCTTGGAGCCTGCGCCCATGCCGCCCGTCAGCTTCTCACCGATCTGCAGCTTGTTATCGCACTTGGACTTATTGAGATCCTGACGATCCGTGTTCACAACGACGAATTCGACTCCGCCGATGCCGCTGGTGATCATCCGGTTGACAACGTTGTTGCCGGCGCCGCCGACACCGATCACTTTGATATTTACGACCTTATCTGTGTAAGTTTCAGACATTGACAATCTCCTCCTATGTATCCACTGTTCGGGCGCGGCGCGCCGTACATAATATATGCAGATTTATACCGTTTTATTTTATCGTGGAATGGTCCGCAGGTCAATAGACTTTCTCGGATTTCAGAAAATAATTTACATTTTCCGTATCGTTTTCACTGCTTCGGGGTGAATCTGGCCTCGCTTCCCTCGCTGAAGGACAGATCGATCGTGCCGGTCTGGTAATCCGCGAGGCTTTCGAGCACCTTTTCGAGATAGGCCAGCTTATAGGGGAGATTCTCGGAATTTCCCAGCTTGACCTCGTACTGATCGCCGTACCAGAACGAGAGCTCATAGGAGCTCGGCACGGCGACGGATGCGGCCTTTTTCGTAAGGCCGGCCTCCTCGAGCGCCTGCAGCAGCGCGCACAGCGCGTCGTGCTGGCCCTGCGCGGCGACGTCGTCATCCCCGGCGACCTTGAGCTGCTGGCCGACGGCCGGGTCGGCGAGCTGCAGGCCCGTCACGGCGATGTGGCCGCGCGCGGCGGTCTCGTCGATCTTTTCCGTGATCTTGCCGTCCGCCGTGATGAGATAGGAGGCCCCGTCCGCACCCTGTGCCGCATAGGTGATGTCATATTCCGTCACGGTCAACTCCAGCGTGTCCGGCAGGCGGCGTGTGACCTGCACCGTGCTGACATAGGGCAGCTCCGCCATGATATTCCCGGCGATGCGCGCACGGGAGAGCGTGAGCAGGTTGTCGCCCTGAGCCACGCCGCAGGCGGCGCGGATCTCGTCGGCAGTATAATATGCCGAGCCCGTCACCTCCACGGAGCGCACGCGGAAGAACAGCACCATGCTCAGCACGACGGCAGCGACGACCGCCGCCATGATGAGGATGCGCTTCCAGACGCCGGGATTGATCCGGCGGCGCGTGCGGTGCCGCGCGCGCTTGCGCTGCTTCTGGCGCAGCTCCTCCAGATGCGCCTGCTCGCGCCGCTGGTCACGGCGCTGCTGCGCAGCCTGTGCTGCGCGGGAATTTCGCTCCGGCGGCCTGCGCCGCGGCTCGTTTTTCTCGTGTTCCATGGTGTCCACCCCTCCGTGGGTCTTGTCAGCGTTCTGTAATGTCCGCGCCGCAGGCACGCAGCGTCGGAACGAGCTCCGCATAGCCGCGCTTCAGGTGCGCAGTCCCGGCAAGCTCGCTCTCGCCACGGGCGCAGAGTGCTCCGATGACCATCGCAGCCCCGCCGCGCAGGTCCGTTGCCGTCATGCTTGCACCGTGCAGCTCCCGCACGCCCGTCACAACGGCGTAGCGCCGCGCGGCATGGATGTGCGCGCCGAGCGCCCGCAGGGCCGGGACATGGCGGAAGCGGTCCTCAAACAGATTTTCTTCAAATACCGTCACGCCCTCCGCAACGGCCATGGCGGCCATCAGGGGCGCCTGCGCATCCGTCGGAAAGCCGTCATACGGCGCGGTGCGGATCGGCCCCGCCGCCCGCAGACGGCTGCACCGCAGGCGGAGCATGCCGTTTTGCTGCGTGAGCGTACAGCCCGCGTGCTCGAGCACGGCCAGAACGGCCGTCAGATGCTCCGGCCGGACATTCGTGAGCGTCACGTCGCCGCGCGTTGCGGCAGCCGCGGCCAGATACGTCGCCGCCTCCATGCGGTCCGGCAGGACCGTGTGGCACGCGCCGGTGAGCGGAACGCCGCCGCGGATGCGCAGCAGGCTTCCCTCGCCGCGGATGTCTGCGCCGCAGGCGCGCAGGAAGGCGATCAGGTCGCCGATCTCCGGCTCACGCGCGGCGTTGCACAGCGTCAGTGTTCCCCGGCAGCCGAGCGCCGCAAGAATCAGATTCTCCGTTGCGCCGACGCTTGGAAGCGGCAGCGCGACCGTGCAGCCGTGAAGGCCGTCGGTCCGGGCCGAAATATGCTCGCCGTCAAGCGTGATCTCCGCACCCATCCGGCGCAGGCCGCGCAGGTGCAGATCGATCGGCCGCGCGCCGAGCACGCAGCCGCCGGGCAGGCTCAGCTCCGCCGTGCCGAAGCGCGCGAGCAGCGGCCCGAGGAACAGGACGGCAGCGCGCATTTTCCGCATGAGTTCTGCCGGAATATCTGACCGGCATGCGGAGCCGGCATCGACTGCAACGATCCCGCCGTGCTGCTCCACCGCGCAGCCGAGGTGGCGCAGAATGGCGCAGGCAGCCGTGACGTCGGAAATATCCGGGCAATCGAGAAGCTCGCAGCGCGCGCCGGTCGCCAGCGTGGCGGCCAGCAGCGGCAGCGCGGCATTTTTTGCGCCGTGCAGCGCAATGCGACCGTGCAGCGGCGTTCCGCCGCGGATGCAGAATATGTCCATGACCGACCTCCGGATGGGAAGATGCCCCATCCTATGCGGCGGTCAGGATTTGTGTGTTTTAGCCAGATTCAGAATGATATCACAGATGCGGGACGCGGAATCGACGACAGCCAGCTCCTGCAGCGCTTTGCGCATGGATGCGCGGCGCGGAGCATCGGCCAGCAGCTCCTGCGTCGTGCGGAACAGCAGCTCGCCGTCGCAGTGGTTCTCATGCAGTACGACGGCCGCGCCGTGCTGCTCGAGGATGCGGGCGTTTTTCTCCTGATGATCGTTCGTTACATTCGGCGACGGGACGATGATGCACGGCGTGCCCGCTGCGGCGATCTCGTTGAGTGTCGAGGCTCCGGCGCGGCTGATGACCACATCGGCCGCCGCCATAAGCTCCGGCATGTTATAGATATATTCCTGCATCGTGATGAGCGGGTGCTTTTCCAGCTCGACCCCCTGCTCCTTCACATAGTCCGGCATCCAGCGCCAGCCGAACGAGCCGGTCGCATGGATATGCCGCCAGCAGTCCTGCTCGCATTCGAGCTTCATGAACTGCGCGATCTTCTTGTTCATTTCGCGCGCGCCGAGACTGCCCCAGGCAGAGACGATCATCGGCGTCTTCTCGTCGAGGCCGAGAGCGCGGCGGGCGTCGGCGCGGCGGGTGAAGACGAACTCCTCCCGTACGGGCATACCGACCGCGATAACACGGGACGGGTCGCGGTAGGCCGAGCGGCTGTCCGCGAAGCTCACAAGGATGCGGTCGACCTTATCGGCCACCATTTTTGTGGCGAGGCCCGGCACGGCATTGGACTCGTGCACGGCCGTGGGAATGCCGAGGCGCGCGCCCTCGTGGAGCATCGGATAGCTGGCATAGCCGCCCGTGCCGAGGATGACGTCCGGCTGGAAATCGCGGATGATGCGGTCCGCCTTTTTCAGCGCACGGCGGATAGAGAGCGCAGCCCTGACGTTATGCCGGATGGCGCTCGGCTTCAGGCTGCGCATATAGCTGGAGATCTGCAGCGTTTCGAGCCGGAAGCCCTCGCGCGGGACCAGAGTGGCCTCCATGCCGTCCTCCGCGCCGACAAACAGGATCTCGCTGTCCGGACGGCGCTCGAGCAGCACGCGCGCAACGGCAAGGGCGGGATTGATGTGTCCGCCCGTTCCGCCGCAGGTGAATACGGCCTTCATGGGCCTGCCTCCTTTGACTTATCTGGGACTTTGGGTAATGCTGCGCGACACATTCAACACGATGCCGTTTTCGGCGAGCTGCATGATGAGCGCGGTGCCGCCATAGGAGAAGAACGGCAGCGAAATGCCCGTGGAGGGCAGAAGATTCGTCACAACAGCGACGTTCAGGAACACCTGCAGGGCCAAAAGCGTCGTCAGGCCAGCGGCCAGCAGCATGGAGAAGCGGTCGCGCGCATGCATGGCAATCCAGTAGCCGCGGATGATGAGCAGAGCGAACAGGATGAGGATGCCGATGGCTCCTACAAAGCCCAGCTCCTCGCACGCAATGGCGAAGATATAGTCGTTATGCTCCTCCGGCAGGTAGAGATACTTCTGGCGGCCGCGACCGAAGCCGAGGCCCAGCAGGCCGCCGGAGCCGATGGCATACTGCGACTGCAGCACCTGCAGGCCCTTGTCGAGCGGGTCGTTCTCCGGGTGCAGCCATGCGCTGATGCGTCCGCCGGTGTAGCCCTTCGTCAGAAGATAAACGGCAACGAGCAGGCAGCCCAGAATAACAAGGCCGACCAAATACTTCCAGTCCGTACCGCCGAGCGTCATGAGGATAAAGCCGAGTGCCAGAATGATGAGCGTCGCAGACATGTGCGGTTCGAGGTAGAGCAGCACGGCGATGATGCCGAGGATCACGACATAGGGCGCCACGCCGTAGCGGATCGTCTTCATATCCCGCGTGTGCGCCGCCATAATGGCCGCAAACGAGCAGATGACGCCGAATTTTGCAATCTCGGACGGCTGGAAGCTCACGAAGCCGAAGTCGAGCCAGCGCGTCGCGCCGCCGCTCTCCGTGCCGATGAACGGCACGAGGACCAGCAGGCCGATGGACACAGCCAGGATCAGGAGCGACAGCTTCTGATACCATTCATATGGCACGCGGCTGATGAGCCACATCACACCGATGCCCATCACGGCAAAGATGAGCTGATTCACGAAGACTGAGGCCGCGTTTTTCGTCTCGTAATAAGCGCGGGCATAGCTTGCGGAGAACAGCACCAGCAGACCGATGGCCACCAGCAGCAGCGTCAGCAGCAGGTACGGCAGGTCAATGACGCCGAGATCGCTCTCCACAACACGCACCGCGCTCTTTTTTAGTTGCTTTTCTCTGTGGGACATGGCCGCACCTCCTCTCCGCGGGATAGCGTGCAGAAATCAGATCAGAACCAGATGCGCACGCCGAACCAGGCGATCACGCACATGATCACGGTGACGGAGACGAAGACCACCCAGATTTTTTTCTCCGACCAGCCGCACATTTCAAAATGATGATGGATCGGGGCCATCTTGAAGATGCGCTTGCCATGCGTCAGCTTGAAGTAGCTCACCTGCAGGATATCGGACAGCGTCTCAATGATGTAGATGAGGCCCACGAACAGCAGCACGAGCGGCATATCGAGCGCATAGGCAAGGCCGCACACCGCGCCGCCGAGATACAGCGAGCCGGTGTCGCCCATAAACGTCTTGGCGGGATAGAAATTATAGAACAGGAAGCCGCCGAGCGCGCCGACAAGCGTCGCCGGGAACGTGGCAAGGCCCCACTGCTTCGCCGTCATGGACACGAGCGTGAAGAACAGCATCACGGGAAGCGTCACGCCCGTGGCAAGGCCGTCGATGCCGTCCGTCAGGTTGACGGCGTTGACGCAGCCGACGATGATGAACACGGACAGCGCCAGATAGACCAGCGGCGGGATGTGGACGAGCGGTTCCCGGACAAACGGGATATAGAGATCATACGTCAGGGCATTCGTAAAATGCATGCCGGCGAGGAACAGGCAGGCCGCCAGCACCTGCAGAACGAGCTTCTGCAGGCCCGTCAGGCCGAGATTGCGCTTTTTCTTCACCTTGATGAAGTCATCGGCAAAGCCGATCAGGCCGAACATCAGCGCCAGCGCCAGCACAAGCAGGTGCTTATAGTCGCCGGTCTCGCGCATGGCATGCCAGCCGGTGACGATGCACAAAAGTGACGACAGAATAAAGACGATGCCGCCCATGGTCGGCGTGCCCGCCTTGCCCTGATGCCACTTCGGGCCGACTTCCCGGATGGACTGGCCCGCCTTCAGCGCGCGCAGCGCCGGGACGAGCCCCCGGCCGAGCAGCAGCGCCAGAACGAAGCCGCCCAGCACCGAAACAAGGATCCAGATCAGCGTAGGTTCCATTTTTTATTCCCCCATATGTTCTTTCGTTTTCAAAAAGCGCGCAAGCACCTGCTCCATATGCATGCCGTGGCTGCCCTTGAACAGCAGCGTGTCTCCTGCGCGGCAGGTCTCCTCCAGCGCAGCGACGAGCGCATCGTGCGTGGCAAAGGCCCGTGCCCCGGCAAGGCCCGCCTCGTGCGCGCCCTGCACATAGCATTCGCTGCACGGGCCGTAGGCCAGCAGCAGATCCGCCGCCTTTGCGGCCTCGCGGCCGACCCCGGCATGGAGCTCCGGCGCAAAATCGCCCAGCTCCAGCATGCCGCCGAGTACAGCGATGCGGCGCCCCTCCGTCGGCGTGCCTGCCAGCACCCGCAGCGCGGCACGCATGGACTCGGGTCCGGCGTTGTAACAGTCATCAATGATCGTCATGCCCGCCGCATGGCTGACCCGCTGCCGCAGCGGCGCATAGGACCGCAGGCCTTCTGCAATCTGCTCCGGGCTCAGCCCGAGCAGCAGGCCGACGGCCGCAGCTGCCAGTGCGTCGAGCACATTGTGCAGGCCCGGCACGCTCAGTGCGGCCTCAAAGCTCTTTCCGAAGGCGTGGACCGTAAATTTGCTTCCCTCCGCCGATTCGCACACGCGGGAGGCGCGCACGTCGCAGCCCTCAGACAGGCCGAAGCACACGGCATGATACCGCGCGGCCAGCGGCCGCAGCAGGGCGTCGTCCCCGTTGAAGATCACGCGTCCGCCGGGACGCAGGCCCTCGAGGATCTCAAGCTTGGCGCGGAGGATGCCCTCTCGCGAGCCGAGATTTTCGATGTGCATCGTGCCGATGTTCGTGATCACGGCCAGGTCCGGCTGCGCGATGCGCGTGAGCACGGACAGCTCGCCGAAGTGGTTCATTCCCATCTCGAGCACGGCCGCCTCGCAGTCCGGCTTCAGCCGCAGGACACTGACCGGCAGGCCGATCTCATTGTTATAATTCTTTTCCGTCCACTGCGTGCGCAGTGCCGTGCGCAGGACGGCGGCGATCATTTCCTTCGTCGTCGTCTTGCCGACGCTTCCCGTGATGCCGACGCAGCGGCACGGCAGGCTCTCGCGGTAGCCGCGGGCGATGTCACGCAGGGCGCGGGACGTGTCTTCGACATAGATCGCAGGACCGTCCACCGGGCGGCTGGCCAGCACGGCCTCCGCGCCGCGCTCCAGCGCGGAGGCCGCAAAGTCATGGCCGTCGCGCGCGCCGGGCAGGGCTGCGAACAGCTCGCCGGGCCGGATCAGGCGAGAATCAAAATTTGCGCCGAAAAACGGCCGTTCTTCCAGCTCGGGGGCGATCTGACCGCCGCACCACGCGGCGGCCTGCCCGAGCGTCAGGGTCTTATTGCTCATGGTCTTCCTCTTGCAGACAAGCGGCGACTTCCTCGCGCTCGTCAAAGTGAATTTTTTCCGTACCGAGGACCTGATAAGTCTCATGTCCTTTTCCGGCGAGCACTATCATATCATCTTTTTGCGCGAAACGCAAGGTCATGCGGATGGCCCTGCGGCGGTTCTCCTCCACATAGACGGGCTTCTCCGTCTGCGGGATCCCGGCAAGGATCTCGCGGATGATGGCCATCGGCTCCTCCGTGCGGGGGTTATCCGACGTCACAACGAGCACGTCGGCCAGCCGCGCGGCGATCTCGCCCATGATGGGGCGCTTTGTCCGGTCGCGGTCGCCGCCGCAGCCGAACAGCACAATGAGGCGGCCGCGGCAGAAGTCGCGCACGGAACGGAGAATGTTCTCCAGTCCGTCCGGCGTGTGGGCATAGTCGATGAGAACGGTGTAATCGCGGCCCGGCGTGGGCACGACCTCGATGCGGCCCTTTACGCCCGCCGCCGTGCCGAGCGCGCGGCAGGCGTCCTCCAGCCCAATGCCGAGGGCGCGGGCAATGCCGAGCGTCAGAAGCGCGTTCGAGACCGTGAAGCGGCCGGGGATGCCGATGCGGACATGTGCCGCCTTCTCCCCTTCCCGCACGTCCATCGCCACATGATCCGGCGCAAGCTGCACCTGCTCTGCGCGCAGCGCGGCGTCCTTCCCGGTGCCGACGAGCAGCAGCGCACAGGCCGCGCCCTGCAGCATGGTCCGGTAAGCCGGATCGTCCGCATTGAGCACACCCGTCCGGCAAAGCCGGAACAGGCGGGCCTTGGCGGCTCCGTAGGCCTCCATGGTCTTATGGAAATCGAGGTGGTCCTCCGTCAGGTTCGTGAACGCACCGACCGTGAACGGGATGCCGTCCACGCGGTGCAGCGCCAGCGCATGGGACGAGACCTCCATCACCACATGCGTGCAGCCCGCATCGAGCATCTGCCGCAGCAGGCCCTGCAGGGCAAAGCTCTCGGGCGTCGTGCGCTCCGTGGGGACGACGGTGTCGCCGATGCGGTTTTCGATCGTGCCGATGAGGCCGACCTTCGCGCCGAGCGTCTGCTCGAGCACATGCTTGACAAGGCAGGTCACGGTCGTCTTGCCGTTCGTCCCCGTCACGCCGATCATGCACAGGCGCTCCGCCGGATGGCCGAACCAGTTGCAGCCGAGCTGCGCCAGCGCCGCGCGCGCATCGCGCACGCGCACCCACGGCGTGTGCTCCGGCATGTCGTGCTCGCACAGCACGCAGGCCGCGCCGCGCGCAAGGGCGGCGGGAATGAAGCGGTGGCCGTCCGTGGCATAGCCCGAAATGGCGGCAAACAGCTCGCCGGGCGCGGTCGAGCGGGAATCATAGCTCACGCCCGTCAGCTCCAGCTCCGGGTCGGCGTTCTGTTCGAGCACCTCGATGCCCTGCAAAAGCTCGTGTAATTTCATTGCATTCAACCTTCTTTAATCCAGTGCGGTCGTATCCGTGAATGTGACGGCGATCATCGTGCCGCGCGGGACCTTTGTTCCGGCGTCGATGTCCTGCTTTGTCACCACGACGTACCATGCATTCGAATCCGTGCCCTTGGCCTGCAGATAGAGCCCGAGCTGGGAAAGCGTCGTGCTGGCCTGCGCCACGGTCATACCCGTCAGATTCGGCACCTCGACCTCGTCGGTCGGCATGGAATCGTCCGTATAGAGCAGCACGGTCGAATTGCCGGGCAGCTCACGGCCGTGGGCCGGGATCTGGCTGACGATCTTGTCGCCGTCGCCGATGATCTTGTAGTTCAGGTGATCTTCCTCCAGAATGGCAGCCGCCTCGGACTCGGTCTTCCCGGCCAGATTCGGCATGCGAACCGTCACGCGGGACATATCCACCTCGGAATAATCCGGCTCGACGCCGAGATAGGGCAGAATATCCTCCATCACGCGGGCGACGGTCGGCGCGGCCATAACGCCGCCGGAGATATAGGTGCCGGTGGCGGGGTTCGGCGTATCAAGTGCGATGAGTACCACATACTCCGGATCGTCCATCGGCGCAATGCCGACAAACGAGACGATCTTGTCGTTCGTCTGCTGACCGTTCGAATCGGTCTGGTCGGTCTTTTCGGCCGTGCCGGTCTTGCCGCCGATGCGGTAGCCGACGACGCTGCCGTTCTTTGCCGTGCCCTCCGTGACGACGGACTCAATGATCTGCCGCATCGTGGCGGACGTCTCCTCGGAGATGACCTGCCGCACGACGGTGCGGGCGTTCTGCTGCACGACGTTGCCCTCGGAGTCGACGATCTCCGAGACGACATAGGGCTCGAGCAGGTAGCCGCCGTTCACCACGGCGGAAATAGCCGTGACGAGCTGGATGGGCGTCGGCTTGATGGTCTGGCCGAACGACGTTGCGATGAGGTAGCTCGTGCCGTAGGAGGCGGTGTTGGCCAGGCGCTCGCGCGTGTGGAACACGCCGGAGGCCTCGCCTGGCAGGTCGATGCCCGTCTGCTCCATCAGGCCGAAGGCGCGGCAGTAGTCATACAGCGTGCCGCCGCCCGTCCGCAGGCCGATGTGGGCGAAGGCGATGTTGCAGGATTTCTGCAGGGCCTGCGCCGTGGTCTCGCTGCCGTGGCCGGCATGGTTCCAGCAGTTGAGGATCTGCTCGCGGCCCTCGATCTTCTCGGAGCCGCCGCAGTAGAACGTATCGGCCGTCGTGACTGCGCCGGAATCGAGCGCCGCCGCCAGCGTGAGGATCTTGAACGTCGAGCCAGGTTCATAGCCGTCGGAGACGCAGCGGTTGCGCCACTGCTTCAGGCGGGCGTCGCGCACGGCGGCGTTATAGGCGTTGAAGGCCTCCGTGCGGGCCGTGGAATTTTCGGGCTGCTTTTCCGCCTTGGTGTAAAGCTCTTCGATCTGTGTGCGCAGGTCCTCGTCATAAATTTCCTGATAATCGTTCGGGTCATAGCTGCCGAGCGTGCACATGGCGACGATCTCGCCCGTTTTGCAGTTCATAACGATGCCGAACGCGCCGTTGAGCACGTCATAGCGGTCCACGGCGTCCTGCATCTGCTTCTGCAGATAATACTGCACCGTCGTGTCGAGCGTCAGGTGGATGCTGTCGCCGTCGGACGCCTGATAATACTTCTCATAGGAATAGAGCATCTGCGTCTCGTAGTTGCCCTTCGTCGTGATGACGGCTCCGGCCGTGCCCTGCAGCTCGTCATTATAATAGGCCTCCAGCCCCTCGGAGCCGACGTTCTCGGTGTTCGTAAAGCCGATGATCTGCGCCGCGACATCGTGATAGGGATAGTAGCGCTGCGAATCCGGCTCGAGATGCACGCCGATGATCTTATCCTCCGCAATGATCTCGCGGACCTTGTCGCAGACCTCCTGCGCCTGGCGGCGCTTGATGACCTTGTAGCGCAGGCTCGTATCGGCGGCCTGCTCCTCGATCCAGCCCGCATCCAGATCGAGCACGGCCGCGAGCTTCTTTGCCAGCGCCGGGACGTCGACCTTGTTCTGCGACAGCTCCAGCGGGTCGAGGAAAACATTCTCCACGCTCGACGAGGCCGCCAGCACATTGCCGTTGCGGTCATAGATCGTGCCGCGCGAGGCGGTGACGCTCGTGCTGCGGGTCTGGTTGCGGATGGCCTTTGCCTCATAATAATCGTGGTCGACGAGCATGAGCTTCACGAGCATGCCCGCCACGGCGCAAAAGCTGACGACACCCAGCAGGATCATCAGGCAAAAGATGCCCTTGCGCACATGGGTCGTCGAGACCTCCTCGCGCTTCGGCGCGCGGCGGCGTCTTCTCTGCGGTTGCTGCTTCATAGTATTCCCTCCCGGGGCAAAACAGTGGAAAAAAGATGGGCGGCAATTCTCACTCACCGCCCATGCTCTGTATACGATATGAATCGGGCGGCGGGACCATGCCTGAAATGGCCGTCCCTCCCGAAATTCTGCGGCAGGCTCAGGAGAAGTAGTTGATGGCGTCCGTAAAGGCGCTGCGGAATGCGTCGATCACGCGGACGAACACATTCTTCTCCGCAGGCGCGGCATAGACCTCCGTCGTATCGTCCGCATCGACCTGCACATAGATGATCTGCGAGCTGCCCGGCTGGCGCATGCCAAGCTCCTTGGCGCGCTTTTCGATCTGCTCGAGATCGAGGGCATTGTCATACTGCGACTGCAGTCTGGCCTGCTGCTCCTCCAGCGTGCTGAGCTGCGTCTGCAGCTTGCCGACATCGCTGCGCGCCTCATAGAGGCGGATATAGCTGAACACCACCAGAGCAAGCATCAGTACGGCGGCGGCCGCGCCGAGCGCCGTCAGGGGCGAGATACCCAGACGTGCACGGACATGGCGCGCCGGCTTGTGCCGCGCAGGCGCGTCCGGCAGACGCTCCGGCTGCTCCAGAGGCTGTGCGGTATTCCGGCGGCGGACATCATAGGCCGCCGAGCCGTTGCTGCGATAAGGGTCTGCCATGGTGGCTCATCCTTTCTGTCAAAGTTTTTCCGCAACGCGGAGCTTTGCGCTCCGGGCGCGGGGATTTTCCTCCAGCTCCGCAGGGCTGGAGACGATAGGCTTGCGCGTAACGAGCTTCACGAGCGGCTTTTTGCCGCAGACGCACACCGGGAATTCCGGCGGGCAGGTGCAGCCGCGCGCCGCCTGCTGCATCTCGCTCTTGACGATGCGGTCCTCGAGCGAATGGAAGGTGATGACGGCCAGTCTGCCGCCGGGATTGAGGCGGCCGACCGCAGCCTGCATCATGCGGCTGACGGCGCCGAGCTCATCGTTCACGGCGATGCGGATGGCCTGAAAGCTTCTCTTTGCGGGGTGCTGCTTTTCGCGCAGCGCCTGCGCGGGCATGGCCGAGCGGATGATGTCCACCAGCTCCAGCGTCGTTTCGACGGGTGCCTTCTCACGCGCCCGGCAGATGGCTGCCGCGATCTGCGGCGCATAGCGCTCCTCGCCGTAATCATAGAGGATGCGGCGCAGCTCGCCCTGCGGCCAGGTGTTGACGACCGCCCCCGCCGTGAGCGCGTCGTCCTTATCCATACGCATATCGAGCGGGGCGTCCGCCATGTAGGAAAAGCCGCGCGAAGCATCGTCGAGCTGCGGCGACGAAACGCCGAGGTCGAACAGCATGCCGTCCACGGCCGGAATGCCAAGGGAATCGAGGATCGCGTCGATCTCCGCAAAATTGGAATGCACGAGTGTCACGCGGTCGGCATAGGGGGCTAAGCGCTCCTTTGCGGCGGCCAGCGCCGTGCGGTCGCGGTCCACGCCGATGAGACGCCCACCCTCCGTCAGGCGGCGGGCGATCTGACTGGAATGCCCTGCGCCGCCGAGCGTCCCGTCGAGGTAGATCCCGTCCGGGCGGATGTTCAGCGCGTCAATGCACTCCTGCAGCAATACGGATTTATGTTGAAATTCCATCAGATCCCGATCTCTTCCATCAGTGCGGCCAGCTCCTCGGCGGAGACATTGGCCTCTTCCTCCTCGTAGCGCTCTGCCGCCCAGATCTCAGCGCGGCCGGCCTGCCCGAGGAAATAGACCTCCTGCTGGATCCCGGCATACTTGCGGAGATCGTCCGGCAGCAGGAAGCGGCCCTGCTTGTCCGGCTCACAGCGGACGACGTTGGCAAAGAACGTTCGCAGGCCGCGGGCCTTGGACGACGGCGCAGCCTTGCTGCGCTCGACGATGCGCTGCCACTCCTCCTCGGTATAGACCGTCAGGCAGGGGTCCAGTGAACGGGCAACATAGAACGCGCTGCCGAGCTCCTCGCGCAGCTTGGCGGGAACGAACAGCCGTCCCTTGGGGTCAAGCGTGTGCTTGTATTTGCCGAACATTCCCTCACCTCCGCTCCATTTTGCTCACATTTCATCCATTTCGCTCCACTTCGCTTGTAGTATACTATTCCTGCCCCAAAAATGCAATCACTTTTTCGGATTCTGCCCGAGATTTTTCCGGAAATTTTTCCCATAAACCCGCGAAAACCGAATTTTTGAACATATGTTTGTCTATATTATGGTAACAAGCCCCAAGGCGCACAAAAAGGCCCGTACAGCAAATCGCTGCACGGGCTCAACTGCCGGGAAACCCCTTCGGGCTTTTCCGGCAAAAGGCTTGCAGTCCGCTGCGCGCACGAATCGCCCGCCAAGGGCGGACAATTCACACACTGGCGGACTGAGCGGTATTTTCTCCGACGTACACGCCGCCGGAGAAAATG
>OKSB01001828.1_pt1 | contig 20287 bp, 11 predicted proteins | sample 1601171 | NCBI WGS metagenome assembly OKSB01 (sample SAMEA3541496, study PRJEB24748) | human gut metagenome | biome: human gut; feature: human-associated habitat; material: faeces | place: China | collected 2012 | reverse complement strand
GCTCTCCCCGCCGCTCAGGTAACGAGCTGGTTCCGGGCATCCGTCGGGGAAGGCGAGGAATTTGCCAGCGGAAACGACGATTTCTCCTTCTCTCTGGAGCATTTGGAGGAAATGAAGATTACCAATGCCATTGCGGAGCGGGGACACGATTACTTCATGGAGAACCGCGTCCGTTATCTCTGTCTGGATGGGGCAAAGGGGTATGCAGTCGTGGAAGGGACAAAAGCATACGCCGTTGAGTTCCGCTATCACGACGGGGAAATCCAGAATTTACTGTGCGACTGCTTTTGCAGCTATCCCTGCAAGCATGAATTTGCCGCAATGCTTCAGCTTAAGGAGACGCTGGGACACATTGCCAAGCACTATGCGCATGAGTACGAGCAGACCGGCTATTTTGCGGCTATCGCAAAGGAGACATTTTTCGCATTTGCCATCAGTAACTGTCAGGAGGGCGGTTTTTCTCTGTGACGGGGAGAGACTGGCGGTTCCCGCCGGTCATTGCCTGCGCCGTTTCTCCCTGAAATTTCATCTCACTGCCCCTGCGGCTTGATCTCGACCGTCCTCCCACCCAGATTTTCATAGACGCGGTGGGAAACGGACAAAACTGTCCGCCCCTCAGAGGCGCGGCGCAGAGCTTCCAGAACGCGCTCCTCCGTCTCGGCGTCCAGATTTGCTGTGATCTCGTCCAGCAGAAGCACCGCCGGGTCCGCCGCCGCGGCGCGGGCGATGGACAGAAGCTGCCATTCGCCCTGTGAGAACATGCCCTCGGTGCATACCGTGGCGTAGCCCTCCGGCAATGCCTGAATGGCCGCGTCGATCCCGGCAAGGTGCGCCGCGTTCTTTGCCATATCTTCCGTTATCTGCGGGTCACCAAGGGTGATCTGATCCAGCACCGTCCCCGGCACGCGGGAAAAGTGCTGCTCCACACAGCTGATGCAGGTTCGGCGCTCCTGATCCGAAATGGCCGAAACGTCCACGCCGCCAATGGTGACTTTTCCGGCCTCCGGACGATAAAGCCCCAGCAGAAGCTTGAACACAGTGCTTTTTCCTGCGCCCGTCCGGCCTACCAGCGTGACCTGCTCGCCCCGCCTTACGGTCATGGAAAAGTCCCGCAGAACGGGCTTTTCCCCGTAGCCGAAGGTCACGTGGGACAGTACCACGTCCCCCCGGGCGGCGGTTTCCCGATGCTCCGGAATGTCGCGCTCCGGCTGGCTTAAAAACGCGTCGATACGCTTGACCCCGGCCATGGCCGACTGAATGGTCTGAATCTCCATACCAAGGCTTTCAATGGGTGCAAAAATGCGGGATATGTAGCTGATAACGGCCACCGACGTACCCACCGACATGCCGAACAGACACAGAATTTCCGCATTTCCGGAGGCGGACAGCAGCATGACGATGCCCACCACCACGGCGTTCAGCAGCAGAACCACCGGGGAATAGATGGCGTCGTAAAAATTGGTGCGCTCCATGGCGGCGTAGCCGTCTGAAATGCGCCGATCGTAGCGGCGCTCCATGTAATCTTCCAGCCCCAGCGCCCGGATGGTGCGGATATTGTGCAGCGTCTCCGGCACCTGACCGGACACGGCGGCGACGGCGCGGCGGTTGTTCAGCTGGGCGGCCAGCATCCGCTTCTGCACGTGGCGGGTGAACAGGGCAAACAGGGGCAGAACCAGCAGCAAGATCAGGGCAAGACCGGTATTTTTCACCGCGATGACCGCCATGATGGACAGAATGCGGCACGCGTCCGCCACCATGCTGATGATGCCGGAGGTAAACAGCGCCTCCACCGTGTCCACATCCCCGGAAAACCGGGCGGCGACCTCGCCGGGATTCTGGTCAACAAGGGTGCTTGCGGGCAGCCGGGTCAGCTTCCGGGACATTTCCGAGCGCAGGGCGTGGGTCATTTTCTGGCCGAACAGCACGAGCAGGCTTTCCTGCGCGGAAGAAAGCAGTCCCTCCAGCGCAAGACTGCAAAAGTAGCCCTGTACCGCGAGAAACGTCAGTCCGCTGCCCACGGTCAGGCGATCGACCACCCGTGCCAGCAGCAGCGGCGGGAGCAGGGACGCACCCACCGATGCCGCCACGCAGAGAACCGTCCCCACCGTGAGAAGATGGTGGGTCGCTGCCGCCGTCCGTATTGCGGCAAACACACCGTTTTTATTCATGAGCCTGCCCTCCTGTCTGGCTTTCATAGAGCTGCCGGTACACCGGAACGGATGCCATCAATTCCTCGTGGGTGCCGACGGTGGTTTTGCCGTCCTCCATAAAGATCACACTGCGCATCTGCGGGAAGTGATACAGGCGGTGAGAGATCAGGAACACAACCTTATCCTTTGCATATTCCTGCAAATTTGCGAACACGGCATCCTCGGTATTTCTGTCCAGCGCGGAGAATGGGTCGTCCAGAACCAGAACGGGTCTTGGGTGGGCAAGGGTTCTTGCCAGCGCCAGCCGCTGCGCCTGACCGCCGGAAAGCCGCGTGCCGCTGCTGCCGACGACGGTGTCCAGCCCCGCTTCCATGGCAAGCACTTCATGATCCAGCGCCGCCGCGGCAAGATACGGCTTCGCGTCCTGATTGCTTCCGCAGAGGACGTTATTCTGGATGGTGTCGGCGCTCAGCTCCGGGTCGTGCCCCAAATATCCCACGGTTGCCGCGATTTGACGGGGGGTGAGGGCGGAAAACTCGGTCTTCCCGAATTTCGCCGAGCCGCCGTAGGGCGCTTCGCAGAGGAACACCCGCCCGAAGGTGGACTTGCCGCAGGCCACCGGCCCGGTAACGCCGATGATATCCCCCGGATGGGCCGTCAGGCTCAGCCCGGAGAAAACCGGCTGGTCGTCGTAGGCAAAGGAAAGATTCTCTAGGGTCACGTCCACCGCTGACGGAACGGCGAGAGGCTCCAGCGTCTCCGGGGACTTCATCAGGGGCTGAATGCGCTTCCATGAGACCTCCGCCTTCTGCACCGAGTTGAACAGCTTCGCCACCTTGGAGGATTTCACCGTCAGCTTGGTAAAGCAGGAAAGAAACGTAGTGAACGCCGCAATATCCCATGCGCGCCACCCGGAACCGAGGACGTTTTTCGCCCCGAACCACAGAATGAACAGCACCCCCGCCTCCGACACGGCCAGATACAGCGGCGGCAGGGCCGACTGCCACACGTTGCTGCGGACGGCGGTCTTCTCGTAGGTGTCCAGCGTATGCTCGTACTGCCCCTCCCGGGTGCTTTCACAGCCGTAAATGCGGTAGGTCACGGCGTTCTGCGCCCGATCCAGCGTGGCCGTGCTGAGTGCGCCTGCCGCTTTTTTGTAGGCGGCGCCCGCACGCTGGACGTTCCGCTTCATCCACGCCGCGCAGACGTAGGATACCGGCGTGAACAGCAGGCTCAGGATTGCCAGCCGCCAGTCGTATACCAGAAGCATGACGGCGTAGCCCACCAGCGCCACGCCGGTGTCGAAGACCTCGGTGGTGAATTTCCGCATTCCCTCCACGCAGTCGTCCACGTCGGAGATGGCCTTGGTCATCAGCTCGCCCGCGCCCTCCTGCTCCAGCGACGCCCGGCTTCTGCGCACCAGATTGGCGTACAGGATGCCCTTCATCCGGCGGTTGATGTTGTTGGCGAAGCGGCGGACATAGAACCGCTTGATAAACCGCGCGGCCTGCACCCCCAGCGTGACGAGAATATAGGCAAGCACCAGAACCGCCATTTTCCCGGCAGCGGCATTCCCGCCCAGAATGTCCGCAAGGCACTGCGCCAGCCGCCCTTCAAACCAGGGCGTGGCAAGCAGACCGATGTTGTAGATCAGGCCGGAAAGGGTCACCAGCGCCAGCGGCAGCCATTCGACGCGGAAATACGAACCGATCCTGTCCGGGCGGAAGGTTTTTTCACGCTTCATCGCCGGATTCCCCCTTTGCCGCCTGAATAAAGTGCGGGAAGCCCGCCCGGCTTTCCGCCTTGGATGCCGCGTAGAGCTTGTTCAGCGTCCCGGCAAAGGCGGCGGCTTCCTCTTTTGTCAGCGTATCCGCCAGATACTCATAAAAGGCCGCTTCGATCTCCGCTTTGGAGGATTTCAGGCTCTCCGCCTTTTCCGTGGGGTACAGCAGCTGACTGCGCCGGTCGTTGGGGGCGTCCCTGCGGACGAGGTAGCCCTTCGCTTCCAGATTCTTCGTTCTGCGGGCGATGGCGGCTTTGTCCGCGTGCAGCAGCTTCGCCAGCGCCGCCTGGGTGCAGCCGGGATTGTGGCGCAGGGCGTGGATCAGGTCGATCTCCGCCGTGCCGACGCCGGTTTCCCGCATGGTGCGCAGAACCAGCTTTTCCGCCTCCCGGGCGATTTTGGTGATTTTCCGTTCCGTAATGTCCATGGCAGCCTCCTGACTCGTTGCAGATACATCGTTGTATGTACAACTATTATGCCACGCGCATTCCCGGACGTCAACAGCAAAATGCGCCCCGTTTCCCGATTTGTTGGGAAACGGGGCGCTGTTTCGCTTGTTATGGCTCTTTGAATTCGGAAAGGGGATGGGTTTCCAGCTGAATGGGAGTATAGGAATCTAAGATGGCTTTCGCTTCTTCCTCCGTGATTCTGGTGTCAAAATCCGCATAATGGTCTGTGGAGGATGTCCGCCACCAGTTCCCCTCCGCGTCCTTTTTCAGCCGGACGATGCTTCGTTCCTTCGGGTTGGAGAAGACCGGGTCGTCATTGTTGGCGAAACGGAAGATGTGATACCAGTATTCCCCATGGACATACGAGTCTCTCGGCCAGTCAATGAAAACATGATCTTTGCACGGTATCAGAGTGTAGCTCTTTCCTTCATCCGTGACACCGTCCTTCATGCCGACAATGCTGCCAATGCGGTCACCATAAAAAATGAGCAGCTCGTCTGTCCCGTTACCATCCGCGTCATAAAACGCATAGGTTTTGACAGGGGGTGTGTACTCCGGATCGGTAGAGGTATGGAACTCGTCGCCCCGGATTAAGTCTTCTACATACTCGGCATACGTGGCACGCCTGCCAATATTCGGGTCGTCCTGTGCGCTGATGATTTCCGCATTGGAAGCCTGCTCCCGTGCATCCGCCGCGGCAGCGTCGGGTGCTTGAGGCTGAATCGTAAAGTCGAAGCATTCGGCGATTTCGTCGAGACTGACATTTCCGTCCAGCATGATGCTCAGGCTCAGGAAGCAGTCCTCCCGGTCTGCCAGAATCATGCCGCTCTGCTCCGATTCCAGAAACAGGAGGGGTACGCCGTCCGATGTGGTATAGTTTCTCTCGGTGACGGTATCCGGATTCGTGTAGCCAAATACGTCGTAGAAAACGTCCTTTTTGACGCATTGGTAGGTAAACATCTCCGCCGCGTCTCCAAGATTCAGCGTACCGTAAATGGTAAAGGAGCCGCCCGGGAAATAGCGTCCCGCCGGAATGGAAAGCGTTGCGTCGGTACCGGCTTTCAGCAGGCTGTCAATGCCGAGCAAGGGGAGAAATTTATTGCAGTCAACCTGCTCGTGCCACGCCTTTCCGATCACCTTCAGTCCGTATTTAGCGCAGATCTCGTCCAGCTTGTCCACCATCGTCTGATCCTGAACGCTGTACGCCCAGTAAGCCGGGTCGCTGTCCCAATATTCGCCGCCGGAGGGGGTATAGCTCTGGGTGAACGCCAGCCACTCCTGATTTGCCTGATAGTTGGGCGTCCCCTCAATTCCCTGAAGGGAGAATACCGTCAGCTGCATTTCGGTTTCGGTGGGAGCCGTGCCGTCCTGCGACGCATCAGTGGGCAGGGGTATCGTCTGGGTTCCCAGCTCAAGCTGTCTCAGACTGAGCACATAGGCGATTCCGCAGCCCGCCAGCAGCAGCGCCAGCGCAATGACCGCTGCAACAAGCCAGATTTTCCTTGCGGGCAGCTTCTTTGTGGTGGGCTCCTTCCGGGAATCCACCGGCTCCACCGCCGCCAGCAGCTCCCCGTCCACGCCGGTCAGTCCCCTGAAAAGCTGATAAGCCGTCATTGTAAACCCTCCTTTTTAAGTGTGTCGGCCAACTGTTTTCTTACTTTTTGCAGGATGTACTTCACCTGATTGGAAGACAGCCCCGTCTTCCGGGCGATATCGTCCTTTGTACCGGCATAGTAGTACCGGAGCAGAAAGACGATGCGGTCTTTTTCCGGGAGCTTCCGCAGAAAGCGGTTCAGCGAGGCGGTCAGCTCCTTGCGAAGCAGCTCCGTCTCCGGGCTTTCGCTCCCGGCGACGCACTCCGCCAGCTCGTCCAGCAGCAGCTGGGTCTCCCCCTTCCCCCGCTTTTCGGCGCTATTCTTCCGCCAGCGGTCGATAGCCAGATTCCGGGTGATCTTTCCCAGGAAGGTGGAAAATCGCTGGGGTCTGCGGGGCGGGATCAGCTTCCACGCGGAGTAATAGGTGTCGTTGACGCTTTCCTCAGCGTCCAGGGGGTCGGATAAAATACGTTTGGCAATACTGTAACAATAAAATCCGTATTTCTGGTCAGTCTGAACAATGGCCTGTTCCGACCGGGCAAAATACAAATCGAGAATTTCATTGTCATCCATGTCGCCGCCTCCTTTTTTAGTAGCTTCACCCTTATACACGCAGAAAAACGCGGAATGGAAGATTTTTCTTTCTGACAGCATACTACATCCGGCTGCACATGGCAATCTTTTCTGTGCGGCACTTCCTGGATAAAGCGAAAAACCCGAACTTACTCCCCACGCGGGAATAAGTCCGGATTTTTCTGCCTGGAACAACCAGCCGATTTTGAGGACAGCGTTCGGAAAAACCTGAAGGCGGACGAAGATTCCAACACGCAATCATAATCGCTGGCCGGTGGTTATGACTGCAATATGGCTTGGTTTACTTCCTGTTCTTCCGTTTATACCATACCACCAGCGCTATGATACCGGCGAGGGATACGCAGAGGATGCCCGCCCACATGCCGATGTGGCTGTCGTCGCCGGTCTTCGGCGAAGTGCCGGTGGCAGGGATCTTCGCAGTCTCCACGTACTCGCAGGCCTCACAGGTGCGGGTCTTTTCCCCGTCTTTTCTGGATGTTGCCTTTTCGGTGACGACCCATTTGCCGAAGGTATGGGCTTCCTTGGCGACGGTGATCTCGCCGCAGCAGGACCATTTCTGTTCGTGGGCGGTCTTTGTGGTCGTCCATTTCTTCGCACCGGTGTGGTTCGCAGCATCCTTTTCGCCGTACTTCCCGCCGCAGTCCTTACAGGTCGCCTGCTCCACGCAGGTCGCGGTGCCGCCGGAGCAGCTGACCGTCTCCTTGTGGGTATCGTCTCTGGTACAGACATGGGTGTGGGTGCCGTCGCCATTGGACTGCCACTTGCCCCAGTCATGGCCGAGCGCCCTGGTTTCAAAGACCGCTTCCTCGGCGGTGTCCTTGGCGCTCAGGCCGCAGGTGGCGCAGGACCTGTAATAGACTGCCTTTTCTGTGCAGGCCGCGGCGGATTTCAGGTACTGTTCCTCCACGGTTTCCGCCGTGAAGCTGTGTGTGCCAAGCTGGCCGTATTCGTGCCTGCACACAGCGCAGACTGCCTTTGCCTGACAGGTCGCCGTACCACCGGAACAGTTGACGGTCTCCTTATGGCCGCTGTTTCTGGTGCAGATGCGGCTATGGGTATCGTTTCCGTTGGACTGCCATTCGCCCCAGTCGTGGCCGAGAATGTTGCCGACCTCAAAGGTTTCCGTTCCTTTTTCGCCGCAGACGGTGCAGGACTTGTAGTAAACTGCCTTCTCCGTGCAGGTTGCGGCGGATTTCAGGTATTTTTCTTCAACCACTTCTGCCGTAAAGTCATGCGCGGCAAACTGGCCGTATGCCTGACCGCAAACAGAGCAGACCGCCTTTGCCTGACAGGTCGCCGTACCGCCGGAGCAGCTGACGGTTTCTTTATGACTGCTGTTTCTGGCGCAGACGCGGCTGTGGGTACCGTTGCTGTCGGGCGTCCAGTCGCTCCAGTCGTGGGGAATAAGCCTGACCTTGACCGTGGCCTTCAACTCCGGGACAGGCTGCTGAATAGTCGGAATATCGCCGAGATTGAGCGTGCCGGTAATGGCCTGCTCAGCAGTAGAATTCAGGTCATACGACGTCTTATCCCACGTTACGCCAATGCCTGAGTAGAACGACCCGTCCTCTGTCCGGCAGTTCACGAATGAAGGCAGCCAGAGCGCATCAAACTCCGTGCCGACCTCTTTGTTCGTGATATCCGTCGAGGGTTCGATGCTCAGGAGGGTGCGTTTGACCGCTTCAATCGGGATGGTACATTCGGCAGGCGCATAACGAACGGTATCACTCGGCGTGAAGACCACAGTCACGTTGTATGTTCCCGCTGCGCTAAACCACTTAGGCGTACCGGCCTTGAAAGAGAATGTGCCGTCGATCTTCCTGCCGCCAACCCGCGCCTCACCGCCAATAAGCGCACCGATCTCGTCAGCTTCCTCCGGGGGCGTTTCCGTTCCGATCTGGAAGGTTTCGCTGACAAAAATCTGATTGTCGCCAAGCCGGAAGTCTCCCTTTGTCCAGCGGAACGTCGGTGCGGTCACAATCACAGGTACAACCGGGTCGTACTTCAGCTTCACCTTGACGCTGACGGTGGACGCCCCTTCGGGGGGCGCAATATAATCCTTCCATGTGGACAGCACCAATCTGCCCGTAATGCGCTGCTCATATGGCGTATTCGGGTCATACTGGTTTTTATCCCAGACCACCGTGTCGCTCATGATCGTCGTTTTTTGGGGGTCACCGCGCATCACGTCCATCGAACCCGCTTCCGCCAATCCAAGTTGTTCAAACGCCGTACCAATGGGCTTGTCGGTGATGTCCTCGAAATTGGGATTGATTCTGACGATCGTGAGCGGGAGAACGTTCACGGTTACCGTGCAGGCTGCAGTTGTGTAGTTCCTGGAGTTTGTCGGCTTGAAAACGACCGTGCGCGTAAGCTGGCCGTATTTCAGCCCGATGCCGGGGTAGGCGGTGTCTCCGTACAGCAATTCGTCCTCATCAAACTCGAACGTGCCTTCGATCTCCTGACCGTTTGCCATCGCCTTTCCGCCCTTGAGACCGCTTGTCAGCGTCTCGTAACGATCCAGCGCATAGAAGGTTCCTTCAACCGTAGGCGGTGTGACAATGGTAGTCTGGAAGACCCGAGTATCCATAAGAGATACCTCAATGGTCGCTTTTACATCGGTTTCCGTAACGATTTTATCATGAAAATAGCTGTTGGCAACATCCAGCGTTCCGTAGATAGTCTGGGGTTCCAGAGAATTGGGATCATAGGCAGATGTGTCCCAAATGACCGGAATAGGGGCGAACATTGCGCCGGAGTCGGTTTTTACCGTGACGCCCTCCGTAGGGATTCCCAGCTCCGCAAGGGGCGTGCCCAGCGGTTTGTCCGTGATGGCAAACTTCGTAAGAACCTCCGTGATCGTATACCGAATGCCGGTCACAATCACTTCACATTCCGCTGTTGTATATGCTTCCGTGTCATCGGGAGTGAAGATAACATGCAGGCGGTTTTCCCCCACAAAACTTACGCTCCCGCCATACTCTCCCTCGAATGCAAACTTACCGGGGACGACGGTATCCGTTCCCTTAACCTGCGCCACTCCGCCCTCGAGCGCTTCATCCAGAAACTGGGTGCCGACATATGTTTCGGCGGGCAGGGTTGGCAAGGTCGTGATGACGGTTTCCGAAGGCCCGCGCTTCGGGCAGCAGTCGTGTCCGTCCGCGTTGTGGGTGCAGCCGCTTACGGTGCAGTAGCCATCGGCGTCCTTTCCGTGGAGGCATTCCTCGCCGCCGTCGCAGAAGCCGTCGCCGTTACCGTCGCCGTGCGCCCTCCAGTAGGCGTAGAGGGTCATTTTCATCCCACCGTCGATGGTGACAGTATCGCCGGGCTGGTACTGCGGGCTGTCGGCTCCGGCAGTGAGCGCCCAGCCGCCGAAGTGGGCATTGTCCCGTGTCGGGATGGTATCGGGAATCACAAACCTGTTTGTTCCGCCAGTCATGGCAGCCGGAGCGCCGGTGCCGCCGTTGGCGTCGAAGGTGAGGGTATACTCTGTCTCGCCCGCCTCCACGGCGAGTGTGACGGTTGCGCGAACGGAATAGATTTCGCCGTTGTTGTCAGAATTCACCGTGCAGACCAGAGGATATACGCCAGGTGTAATGTTCGTCAGAGTAAGCGTCGATCTCCAGCCCCCATTGGATGTCTGCACATCGACATTTTCCGCGGGAATGGTTCCGCAGTCCCAGGATGTGATGACAGCACCAGCGGCGGTAGCACCGCTGATCTGGTACACATCCGATCGGAACGTCACCGTTTCTCCCGCTTTTACCGTATGGGCATACCTGACATCATACTCTTCACCGGTGCCTTTGCCCGCGCCGGTGATCTCGATGTACGAAATCGGAGCGCCAATGACACGGACATTCTGAATGCTGTCGGCCTTGCAAGCTTCATCTTTGGAACGCAGGAACACGCCGTCCTCTGTTTTATACACAATGCAACTGCCGAGAAGCGCCCCGACGTCGCCCATGTTATTCCGGATCGCGTCATATCTGCCGCCGCCTTTGCCGAGGATCGTGACGGCATTGTTCGTAAGAGAGCCAACCGTTCCGTAATTCGATATGGTAACGCTTCCGCCGTTTATATTGATGCCACTCACGCGGACATTTGTTCTGGCGTCGCCGATCAGGACGGTACGTTTCCCGTCTACATTGATATCGATCGTACCGTCATAGTCTCTCAGCACCATTAGAAACGTCGCGCCTTCCCGCGCTAGCGCGGCCATTGCATCGTTGTACGAGCCAAAGTACGCAGTCTCCCTGCCGCTCTGTACCAGGAAAGTGGCTACGTAGCCGCATACGTCACACACGCCATAGTCAAAGCTGTGTGCTTCCATGGGGAGCGTCGTGTTGCAGCAATTGTATTTTGCCGTATGATGTACGTCGTCAGCGATATATTGCGGCGCCTGGGCATGGTTATCCTTATCCTTGGGGAGCATTATGTTCGAGATCCCCGTTGTGCCGGTGTTATCGGTAAAATACTTGTAGCACTGGCCGCAATGCCAGTATTCCACATGACCGATATCGGTACAGGTGCCAGGCAGTTCCGCGTGATAGGCACTTGCAGGGAAATAGTGTCCCTTCGCGGGAATCGCGATGGGCGCGGCAAGCTCCTTTGTGCAGTCCTCATCCGAGAATATCTTCCGGCACTTGTTGCTGTCCGCATCGCTGCCGCACATCCAGTAGGATTCATAGCCCGCCTCGGTGCAGGTGGCTTCCTTTTTCGGAAAGTATTCCTTGTAGGCGATGCTCTTGTTGGAGGTCAGGGTCAGCACGATTAGATCATTGTTATTGCTGCTGCATGCCTTCCTGTAATTGGCAGTGGCGGAGACCGGCGTGTGGCAGGAATCCGAGTCGGTAAAGGTTCTTGTCTTGTTATACCGGTTCATCTCCTTCCCGCGCGGGCAGCCCGGCGTATCACATTGGAAGGAAATATCAAAATTCACCTTGATTTTCCGGTTTTCATCCCAGTCCGACAGGTCAACGCTGTTCAGGCATATATCCGTTATGGAGCCGGTATGCCCCGCCTCGCCGCACTGGTACTCGCTTGCGGACAGCGTGAATGTGGCATAGGACAGCGAATCATACAATTCGTCCGACATGGTTTCGCCGCTTTGCACGCTGATGAGATTTTCCGCGTCCAACGCGAGCGTATCCGGCGCATCTTCGGGAAGAGTCTCGTCCTTTTCAGTCTCGGGAACGACGGGCGCAGTGGTGGCTTCGGTTTCCCCGACATTCACCGGTTCGGCGGTGGGAGTGGTGGTCTCCGCCGGATTCTCCGCGCCCTCGACGTACTTGGCGCAGTCATGGAGATGTGCGTCCTCTGTGTTGCAGACGAGGCAGTCCGCGTTCATGGCTTCCACCGTGCAAGCTGTTTCGCAGGTGCATGCATGCGGCTCTTCTTTGACGTCTTCCGACTGGGTCACCGCGTCGTCTGCGGGCTTGACGTACTTTGCGCAGTCGTGCAGGTGCGCACCTTCCGCGCCGCACACTGGGCAGTCTTCGTTCATGTCTTCCGACCTGCAGGCCGTTTCGCAGATGCATGTGGGGGCTGCTTCCCCGCCGTCCTCGGCAAAGGCCGGGATGGGCAGCGTGGAGAGCACCATGACAAATACGAGCAGGATGCTGAGCAGTCGTTTCTTCATAGCTGTTCCGTTCCTTTCAGTTCTGTGCGTTTCCCGTACTCCGCGGGAACGCGTGGTCAGCGCCATTCCGGGATGGTATATGCACCACTAGTATAACATACAGCTGGGATAAGCGCAACTGTTTTTCTCGTCGAATCGGAAAAATTTTTCCAGAAACGAGGTCCAAAAAACGCCGACATCGACTTTTTCCGGCGCATATGCTGTGATGAAACAAAAAAGCAGTCTCACGTAGACAAACAGCCCCATCCATTCCGCTTCCCGCGGAACGGATGGGGGTGCTGAGGCTATGTCTTAAGCCCCGGTGAATGCGGTTTGGGGAATCGCTATTGCAGCTGCACACTTTCCGCAATCGGCAGAAGCGCCTCTGCGGTGAAACTGCTGCTGGACAACCGGAACGAGGTTCCTTTCTCAGGGGTGCCGATCAGCCATACTACTGCGGCGCTTTCGCCATTCTGTAATGCCGCTCCCGTGCAGCCGTGGACGGTTACCGGGTTTCCTCCGGTGCCAATAAGCATTTGAAGCACATCTTCCATATCGGTGCAGTCCGTAACATAGCTTTCATATTCCAGATAAATGTCCTGATTGGTCTTCGGGTCGAAGTACCAGCGGCGGACGTAGGAATACCAGTCGTCGGCGTTTTCCAGCGGCGCACCTGTCAGCCCATCCTCCACCATGCCGTCAGGCAGTGCGGTGATCTGATAATTCCCCAGCTGTTCCAGCGCTTTCCGGATATCGTCCCAGCGGGTCGGCTTCAGTTCCGGGCCGATGCCCACGCTTTCGGCGACCGCGATCAAATCGACGTCCCCGCTGGCGCGCAGGGAGAATCCAAAGCCCCTGGCCGCGTCCGTCCAGACCAGCTCGCCGGGGCTTTTGTAGCCCACATTCCTATTGATTTTGACCTGCTCCGGCTGACCCATGCCGTCAAACTGCCTGCCCCACTGGCTCAGGCGAAAGTAGAGGGTATATGTCAAGGTATCCCCCGCATCGTTTTCGTAGTCGATGGACTGCTCGCCGTAGGCCGGTTCAGCGACAAAGGTAATCTCATATCCCTCCGGCACGCTCTGGGGATACACAGGCTCCCAGCCTACATAAGAAGAAGCGTCCTGCTCCAGCTCGATGGTGTAATCCGGCCCCAGATAGTTGGAAGTCACTTCCAGCGGCTCGCCGGGGGCGATGTAGCGTTCGATATCCAGGTCGGAATACCGTCGGCGCAGGTCATTTTCACGGCCACTCGCCGGGAGCCGCGCTTTCCGCCATGGCGAGGATATCCACGGCATCGTCCTCCACGGAGAGCATGGCGTTGAAGCCCTCCTGCTCATTTTTCCAGAACAGCAGGCGCAGACCGGAGCTGGTGGTCATCATTCTGGCAGGCTGCCCCGCCACGGTCAGCTCTTCCCAGACGCAGGAGTCCCGGGGCGGGTCGGAAATCGCGCTGAGATCCGTGGTCAGGGACACATGATAGGAAATCACGCTGCCGCTTGCATCACAGGTGTAGCGGATCTCCTGTCCGCCATTACCGCAGGGCGCCACATCCGTACAGGCGTAGCCCTCTGGAATCTGCCGGGGATACCATATATTCCAGATTTCCCCCTGTCTGCACAGGAAGGACATGGGCAGTTCTTCGCCAAAATCCACGCTTTCCGCCACAGCCTTCAAATCGACTGCCACATTCTGCGTAAACAGGCCGGCATAGTAGCCCTCGGCCTCGTTGTGCCACGACAGTGTCTGCGCGCCCTTTTCTGAAGTCTGCAAAACGGCATCCCAGCCGGACACCGTGAAGCTGGTTTCCTCCCTCGGCGGCGCCAGCACACCTTCAATGGCCTGACTGGTGGAAATGGTGAAGGAGATCATCTCCCCCGCGTCATTGCGGTAGCAAAGATTCCGGGTGGTGTGATTCAGGGGCGAACCCTCTGCCAGACGGTAGCCCTCCGGCAGCTGCTGGGGATAGCAGCTTGCGATCACACTTCTGGCAGGCGTTGCGTCCGGCACACCTTCATCCGTTTGAACAGTCGTTGGCACATTGTGCTGCACGAGCTTCATGTGAATCCGGGCATAGGCCGCCACCGCGCACCCCACCAGCAGCAGCGTCAGGGCAATCACGGCGGCGACCAGCAGGGGTTTGCGAAAACGAATGCGCTTCTGACTGGCACTGTAATATTTCGCTTCCTCGATGTACTTTGGGCTGATATAAGACAATCCAAGCAGCAATTCTTTGCCGTTCATACGCGGATTTCCTCCTTTTCCAGATAGATGCGCAGCTTTTCTTTGGTTCTGCTGAGCTGCATTTTTACCTTGCTTTCCGTCATGCCGTATTGCCGGGCAATTTCCGCGATGGTATCCACATACCAATACCGACGCAGAAAAATCACCCGGCTGTCCTTAGGAAGGCTTTCCAGAAACGCATCCAGAATACGCCCCAGCTCTTTTCCCCGCATGGTACGCTCGTGACTGGCGTCCGGAATGCACTGCTCCATATCTTCCGTCAGCGAGACGACCTCCGCCTTTCGCTTTGCCGCCATGTTCCAGTCCAGTCTCGTCAGGGACAGATGGCGGCAGATGGCAGCAAGAAAAGCGAAGAAATATCTGGGCCGCTGGGGAGGAATCGCCTTCCATGTCTCCATGTACGTATCATTCACGCTTTCCTCCGCGTCTTCACGGCTCCGTAAGATGTTTTTCGCCAAAGCGTTCAGTCTCCTGCCATAAACGGCATCCGTTTCTTTTATGGCATCCTCGTTTCGTGCCCAGAACAATTCCACGATTTTGGCATCTTCCACTTTAGGTCGCTTCCTTTCTTTTGTTCCTCACCTTAGTAGTAGGGTTTTCTGTCAGGAAAGTCACATCTATGATACCATTTTTTCGAGAAAAGGAAAGGCCATGTTGTTTTTATCGGCACCTGCTCTCAATATACCGCATTTTCCATTTTCCGGAATGCGCGAGGAAACCTCTTGCATCCTTTCCAAAATCGTAGTATCATGGATCACGATTTTGGAACTTTTCAGGGAAGGGGGATTATGGAACAAAATCTGCTGCCGCGCTGAAGGAAGAAGTTGGAAAAAACACCGCCCGAAAGGCGGGAACTAAGATGCAAAACCGGCATGAGGCTTTCCATTACTTAAGGAAGTAATGATTGCATACGTTATCCGAAGATTTCTGCGTATGAGGGTGCGCAGGGTATCTTCAGGGGCTTCGGCCCGAAAAAAGAAAGAAAAGAGGACACACTATGAGCAACACGACAAAGAAACGCTGGGGCGACCGGAAAGACGCCCGCTGGATCCGCGATATGGATTCGCTCCATGTCATTTTGCCGCATCTGATGAACCACCGCACGGATGCCGAGGTCTACGTCAACATGGAATTCGACGTGACAGAGGCGCTTCGCTACATCGCACAGAAGAACGAGGGCGAGGAAGAATACCGCGCCACGCTTTTTCACTGCATTCTTATGGCTGTCGCAAAAACGATATATCTTCGCCCGCAGCTCAACAGCTTCATCTCCGGCCGACGTTTTTACCAGCGCGACGAAATTACCCTTGGCTTCGTAGCCAAGAAACGCTTCGAGGATCACAGCGAGGAGTCCCTCGTGGTCATCTCCGCGCCGGAAGACTGGACGCTCACCGAGGTGACGCACCGGGTCGTCGGCAAGGTTCACAAGGCCCGCACGGAAAAGAACGACGGTGTGAATGGCGCGATGGACGTGCTCAAAAAGCTGCCGCGTCCGGTTCTGGCATTTGTCATCTGGATCATCAAGACACTGGACTTCTTTGGCAAGGTGCCCGACTTCCTGCGGCAGGATGACCCGAACTTTGCCACCGTCTTCCTCACCAATCTTGGCAGCATCAAATGCCCGAGCGTCTACCATCATCTCAACAATTACGGCTCAAGCTCCATTATGGCGGCCATCGGCACCATCCGCAAAAGTGAGAAGATCGCCGGGGACGGCAGCCGCGAGGTGCGGGATGTGGTGGATATCGGTTTCACACTGGACGAACGCATTGCGGACGGCTTCTACTTTGCCCGTTCGCTCAAGATCATACAGCATCTGCTCACACACCCTGAACTGCTGGAACTGCCATTGAATCAGGAAGTAGCCTGCGGCTGATATCGCTGTCAAGCGCCTGTGGTCAGGTCATACCGTAGATGTGCTGCTTCCGGACTGTTACCCGCAGAGCGAATGGCAAGGATAACAGAAAGCGCTGTTTCCGGAAACCTAATACTATTTCCTGATTAAAATCTTTGATTTTAATCAGGAAGGCAGCGCCTTCTTCCAAAATGCAAGCCCGGACACAGAGCGGTCGTATCGCTCGTGCCCGGGCTTATATCTTTTTATCCGATTTGCCCGTCAGCTCTCCTGAAGCTGCTGCTTGCGGAACTGGAGGGTATAGAGCTGGTAGTAGCGCCCCTTCAGGTGGAGAAGCTCCTGATGGGTGCCCTGCTCCATGATCTCGCCGTGGGACAGCAGGATAATGTTGTCCGCATGCTGGATGGTGCTCAGGCGATGGGCTACGATCAGCATGGTGCCGATGTTCTTCATCTTCTCCAGAGAGTCCTGAATGAGTACCTCCGTCTCCGTGTCAATGTTGGCGGTGGCTTCGTCCAGGATCATGACGGAGGGCTTGTGCAGAATGGTCCGGGCGAAGCTCAGCAGCTGCCGCTGACCCGCGGAGAAGTTGTTGCCCTGCTCCCGGACGGCCTCGTCCAGACCGCCATCCAGCTTCCTGATGAAGCCGTCGGCGTTGACATACCGGCAGGCCTGCCAGACGTCTTCATCCGTCACGTTCTCGGAGCGCAGGACGATGTTGCTGCGGATGTCCCCCGCAAACAGGAATACATCCTGAAGCATCTGGCCGAAGTGGCTGCGCAGAGAGGCAATTTTAATGTGCCGGATATCAATGCCATCGATCAGAATTTGCCCCTTCTGGATATCATAGTTCCGACAGATCAGGCTCAGGATGGTGGACTTTCCGGAACCGGTAGCCCCAACAAAGGCCACGGTCTGCTTGGGATACACATGGAAGGAAACGCCCTTCAGCACCCACTCGCCGGGATTATAGGCAAACCACACGTCCCTGAACTCGATCTCGCCCTTCATTTCCTTCAGCTCGATGGCGTCCGGCTCGTCCACCACCTCGGGAACCATATCCAGAATGGTGAATATCTTCTCTGCCGCGGCGAAGGACTGCTCCAGCATATCAAACTGCTCGGCCAGCGCCTGAATGGGGTTGAAGAACCGGGAGATATACATATAGAAAGCGACCACCGTCTCGCTGGTAATGGTTTGCCCCAGAAAGGTCGTGTCCTTGATATAACCCTTGCAGCCGATATAGAAGAGGAACAGGTTGGATGTGACGAACAGCATGTATACCATGGGCCGGAAGATGCCGAAGACGAACATCCGGTTCATCTTGGTCTTCCCAAGGCGCTTGCTGCGAGCCAGAAATTCGTCCATTTTCCGCTGCTCTTGGTTGAATATCTGGGTGACCTTCATACCGGATAGGTTTTCGGACAGGTAGGTGTTCACATCCGTCCGGGCGTTGTTGACCGTGCGGTGGACATGGCGGGAGAACTTCTGGAAGATGATGGTAAAGATCACCAGAAACGGCACAAAGCACAGCACCATCAGCGTCAGGGCGTAGTTCAGAATCAGCATGGCCGCCAGCACACCGATGATCACCAGAGAGTTCTTCGCCAGCGTCACCAGAATGTTGGTAAACAGGTAGCTGATGGAGTTGGGGTCGTTGGTGACTCTCGTCACCAGCTTGCCCACGGGGATCTGGTTCAGCTGGGCGTGGGACAGCTGCTCAATGTGGGTGAAGGTGTCCAGACGGATCTGGGACAGAATTTTCTGGCCGGTCTTCTGCAGGATCATGGCCTGAAAATAGGTGCAGACCATGGACACCGCCAGAATGCCCGCGTACACGGCAACCAGCGAATAGAGCCGGGAAAGCTCAAAGCTCTGCTTGATGGTGCCCTGAATGTCTGCCACCAGCAGGGGGGACACCACATCATAGGCGATGGACACCAGCATAATGAGGAACACCAGAACGAAATCCTTTTTATAGGGTCTGGCATAGCCCAGCAGTCTTTTGATGATCTCGCTGTCGGACATGTGCCGTTCGCTGGTCTCCTCTTTGGTTTTTCGCTTCAGCACGGCATAGGCCGCAAGGAACAGGATCGTAAACACACCGATGACGGCGCAGACGATCAGAAGGGGAAGATACTCACGCATTGACCGCACCTCCTTCTTCCTCCAGCCGCTGCAAGTCTACCATTTTGCGGTAGGCGGGGTTTTCCGTGTACAGCTTGTCATGGGTATCAAAGCCCGCAAGGCAGCCGTCCTCGATGAACAGGATCTTGTCCATCTGCTCGATGGTGGAAATACGGTGGGCAATGAGAATGGTGGTCTTGCCCGCCCGGGTGGCGCGCAGGTTGTCCAGAATGGCCTTTTCCGTTTTGGTATCCACGGCGGACACGGAATCGTCCAGAATCAGAATGGGCGCATCCTTCATCAGCGCCCGGGCGATGGAGATACGCTGCTTCTGGCCGCCGGAGACGGTAACGCCCCGTTCGCCCAGTACCGTCTGATAGCCCATCTGGAATTCGGAGATATTGCCGTCAATATCCGCCAGCTTGGCTGCCCGGCGGATCTCCTCAGAGACGGTTTCGGACTTGCCGAAGGCGATGTTGTTCTCAATGGTGTCCGAGAACAGGAAGTTGTCCTGAGGCACATAGGCGCAGGCGTCACGGACGGAGCGGATGGAGAGGTCGTTCACATCCCTGCCGTCCAGGAACAGCTGCCCGTCGTTTACATTGTAAGTGCGCAGGATCAGGTCAACCAGAGTGGTCTTGCCGGAGCCGGTCTTGCCCACCAGACCGATGCTCTCGCCGGGGCGGATGGTAAAGGACACATGCTCCAACGCGGGGATATCCCCGTCGGGGTAGGTAAAGCTCAGGTCGCGGAATTCGATCTCGCCCCTGGGGTCCGTCAGCTCCTGAACGCCGGGGCGGTCAAAAACGTTTTTGGGCGCGTCCAGCAGCTCGCTGATCCGCTTCAGGGACGCTTTGCCCCGGGAGGTCATGTCGATCAGATCGGCCACAGCCATAATGGGCCAGACCACGGCGTTGAAATAGCCGATGAACTCCATAAGCTGACCGGCGTTGAACTGACCCTTGTAGACCAGATAGCCGCCGTAGCCCAGAATCACGCAGATGACGCTCTCCACGAAGGTGGTCACCAGAATCCGCATCAGTACGGAGGTTTTTGTAAAAGCGATGTTGGAGTCCTCGCTGTCCCGGTTCAGCTTTTCAAAGGCCATCAGCTCCTTGGCCTCCTTCACAAAGGCCTTGATGACGGCAATTCCGGAAAAGCTCTCCTGAGCGAAGTCGGACAGATCGGAGAAGCACTTCTGCCGGTAGTCCCACTTCCGGGTCATGTTCTTGCCCACCACCGCGGCGCTGGCAAACAGCAGCCCCATGGGGATCAGGGACAGGACGGTGAGCAGGTGATCCATGCGCCACATTCTGGTAATGGCCAGAGAACACAGAATGATGGGGTCAAAGAACTGCATGAAGCCCCAGCCGTAGCACTCCTGAACAGTGTCCAGATCGTTGGTGAACAGGCTCATCAGATTGCCCACCTTGTTCACCTGATAATACTCCCGGCTCAGGTCTTCTGCGTGGCGGAACATCTTATCCCGCAGGTCCGTCTCCACCTTAGTAGCCGCGCCGAAGATCGTTACCCGCCACAGGAAACGGCCGAAGACGATGGCAAGGATGATGCCGACCATGGGCATGCAGATCCTGTCCAGCAGGAACGCCATATCAAAGGGCACCTGTACGCCGTTTTCCACAATGTATCCTTGATTCAGTCCATTGATGACCAACTGATAAATTTCAGGCACCTTCAGCTGCAAGTAGTCCACGGTAAACAACGCCAGCAGCCCCGTTAGCAGAGCCAGCGCGTACTTGCGGTAATAGACGTTGATATGCTTGCCGAAAATCAAGAAAATTCCTTCTCCTCTCTCTTAGGGTCTATCTGAAAACCGGGAATATGACCAACAGCGAGGGATTTTTCGCCT
>OKSB01001825.1_pt1 | contig 20316 bp, 15 predicted proteins | sample 1601171 | NCBI WGS metagenome assembly OKSB01 (sample SAMEA3541496, study PRJEB24748) | human gut metagenome | biome: human gut; feature: human-associated habitat; material: faeces | place: China | collected 2012 | reverse complement strand
TCTCGACACGGGAGCATCCGTTCTGTTGTCGGAATAATAGACCGAGTCGATGGAGGGAGAATTCAGTTTTCCATAATAGATATCCGATAATGTTCTGTTTTTTCCTTCGGTATGAAAGGCGTCGAACCCCATGCCTATCGTATGGTTTGGGTTTATCCGATAGTCTGCCCTCACATTCCCTCCCGTCATCAGGCTCCGGGTATTGTTGTTCTCGTGCAGGCGTTCTTTGTCTCCCGAATTGAAATAATCGTAATCGGTATCGTTGACGGCATCTTGGATGGAATGGTTGACGTAGAGGCCTGCGGTCACATTCAGATTTTTCTTTTGCATGTCGAGATAGAGGCTTCCGTACTGGGAATTGTTTTTACGCTGAACGTCCTCGACATAGAGACTTCCCTTCACGCCGTCGTTCTCGTTTTTCTTGAGTTCTATGTTGATAATGCCCGTATTGCCGGAGTCCCGCAAAGTGGCTCCCGGATTCGTTATGACTTCGATCTTAGCGATATTTTCTGCGGGGATACCCCTCAGATAGGCATTCATGGATTCGGCAGGAACATTGGTTTTCCGTCCGTTAATATATAAAAGAGTCGATTCCTTGCCGATGATGGACAGTTGCCTGTTTTCTTCTTTTACCAGCGGAGCGAATTTCAATACCTCGTATATGTTGTTCCCCTTTGCCAGATTCGTGCCGGCTATGCTGAATACCAGTCTGTCGCTTTTCTGAACGGTATTCTGTTCGACTGAAACCACAAATTCGTCGAGACGGACCGACAACGGAGCGAATACGACTTTCAATGGTTCCGATGGACTGCCGTCCGTTATGTCTATGTCTTTATATCCGAATGCGGTGATTTTGACGAACTCTTTGCCGAAATCGACGTTTCCCGGAAATACGATCCGCCCCGCACTATCGGCCATTACGGTCTGTCGTATCGCCAGATCGGTTTTGGACAGCCGGAACGCGATTGCATTGACCGCCGGAGAACCGTTTTCATTCAGGACGGTGACCGTTGTTTGTTGAGTGATTTGTTGCCCGTTGCAAATTGCCCCGATACAACAAAGCAAAAGTGCGAGTATGACGGGAAGTATGTTTCTCATAATTTGGGGACTAAGTAAGGCCTACGAATGGCATGTCCTGAATCGCAGGCTCAGAAATTATGGACAATTCCATCAAAAGCTCGCATTCTTTCGAATGGCGAGCCTGAGTTTCTTGAGCCGACAGTTAGGGCGGATAAGACATGATGGCCCGAAAGATCAACAAGGAATTGCTGGTAAATGCCGGCAAGCGGCTTACAGCAGATGGAACGAGACGGTCAGTCCGGCTACGACGATCGAGACCATGCTCATCAGCTTGATCAGGATGTTCAGCGACGGGCCCGACGTATCCTTGAACGGGTCGCCCACCGTGTCGCCTACGACCGTAGCCTTGTGGTTGTCCGATCCCTTGCCGCCGAGGTTGCCCTCCTCGATGAATTTCTTCGCGTTGTCCCATGCTCCGCCCGAGTTGGCCATGAAGACGGCCAGCACGAAGCCAGCGCTCAGACTGCCTATCAGCAGTCCCATCACGCCCGCCACTCCGAAGATGAAGCCGACCGCGATCGGCGCGAGAATCGCGAGTACCGACGGGAACAGCATCTCGCGCTGGGCACCCTTGGTCGAGATCGCCACGCAGCGGGCATAGTTCGGCGTCGCTTTTCCTTCGAGTATGCCCTTGATCTCACGGAACTGCCGCCGTACTTCCTCCACCATGCTCTGGGCGGCGCGACCTACGGCGTTCATCGTAAGCCCGCAGAACAGGAATGCCATCATCGCGCCGATGAAGGCTCCCACCAGAACGTTCGGATTCATCAGCGTGACTTGGAAATAGTCCATCAGGTCCAGAATGTTCGCGTCGGCTACGGCTTTCATCGTTCCGTCGGCCAGCTCGAGCGAACTTTGCCCGACGTGCTGCATGCCGATCTTGACTTCCTCGATGTACGAAGCCAGCAGAGCCAGCGCCGTGAGTGCGGCCGAGCCGATCGCGAATCCCTTGCCGGTCGCTGCGGTCGTATTGCCCAGCGCGTCGAGCGCGTCGGTGCGCTGGCGCACTTTCGGGTCGAGGCCGCTCATTTCGGCATTGCCGCCGGCGTTGTCGGCGATCGGTCCGTAGGCGTCTGTCGCCAGCGTGATGCCGAGCGTCGAGAGCATGCCGACGGCAGCGATGCCGATGCCGTACAGCCCTTTGCTCAGGTTACCGGCCGAGATCATGTTGTGGATGTCGAAGCCCGTCGCGCAGAGGAAGGCGAGAACGATGGCTACTGCGATCGTGACGACCGGAATGGCCGTCGATATCATGCCCATGCCGATACCGGAGATGATGACCGTCGCAGGTCCCGTCTCGGCGCTTTTTGCGATTTTCCGCGTCGGTTTGTAAGAATGGGACGTATAGTATTCGGTCGACTGTCCGATGATGATACCGGCCACGAGGCCTACGATCACCGAGAACGAGATGCCGACCCAGTTTTCGATTTGCAGCGCGTAGAGAATGCCGAACGTGCAAACCGCGATCAGCGCCGAGCTCGTATTGACGCCCGTGCCGAGCGCGCCGAGCAGGTTTTTCATCGTGGCGCCCTCCTTCGTGCGGACCAGAAAGATGCCGATGACCGACAGTACGATGCCGACGGCGGCGATCAGCATCGGGGCCAGCACGGCTTGTATCTGCATGTCGCCCGCGAAGGCGGCGGCTCCGAGCGCCGCGGTCGCCAGAATCGAACCGCAATAGCTTTCGTAAAGGTCGGCTCCCATACCGGCCACGTCGCCTACGTTGTCGCCCACGTTATCGGCTATCGTCGCCGGGTTGCGCGGATCGTCCTCGGGAATGCCGGCCTCGACCTTGCCGACCAGATCGGCTCCGACGTCGGCCGCTTTCGTATAGATACCTCCGCCGACCCGCGCGAAGAGCGCCTGCGTCGAGGCTCCCATGCCGAAAGTCAGCATCGTCGTGGTAATGATCATCAGTTTTTGGGAACCCGTCGCGTCGATGAAGTGATTCAGAACCAGGTACCAGGCCGAGATGTCGAGCAGACCGAGGCCGACGACGACCAGACCCATCACCGCGCCGCTGCGGAAAGCTACTCTGAGCCCTTGATTCAGCGACTGGCTCGCGGCATGCGCCGTGCGGGCCGAGGCGTAGGTCGCGGTCCGCATGCCGATATAACCGGCCAAGCCGGAGAAAAGGCCGCCCGTGAGGAATGCGAACGGAACCCACGGGTTCTGCACGCCCAGTCCGTAGGCGAGGAAGGCGAAGAACAGCGCCAAAATCAGAAAGACGACCGTTACGACTTTGTATTGTTGTCGCAAGTAGGCCATCGCGCCTTGACGGACGTGGGCCGCGATCTCTTTCATGCGGTCCGTTCCCTCGCTGCAGCGCATCATCGCGCGAAAGAAATACCATGCGAATCCGAGAGCCACGAGGGAGGCCAGCGGAACGATCCAGAAGATAAGAGGGGTGTTGTTCATAGGACGGTAGTTTTAGGTTGTCTTGAGTTCGGGTTCGATAGATCGCGGCCGGTCCGGCGCATGGCGTCGTCGCTGTCGGACCGGCTTTCGCTTTTGGCAAAAAAACGAAAACACCCAAAATTAATAAATTATTTTATTTAATACAAGCTATATTTGCGGGTGAAAAACGCTCGAATATGAGAAAAACGACCAACGAGGAATTGGGACGGCTTTCCGCCGAAGAATATGCCGCCGCGCCGAAATGTCCGGTTGCGGTCGTGCTTGACAACGTGCGCAGCATGAATAACGTCGGATCGTTTTTTCGTACGTGCGACGCGTTTGCTGTCGGGCGGCTTTGCCTGTGCGGCATTACGGCCACGCCTCCGTCGCGCGATATTCACAAGACGGCGTTGGGGGCCGAACTGACCGTGCCGTGGACGTATTTCGCCGATACGGCCGATGCCGTCGCCGCGTTGAGGGCCGACGGGTATCGCATACTGTGCGTCGAGCAGGCCGAGGGCTCGGTTTCGCTCGAGCGATGGGCTCCGGAATCCGGAATCCGGTACGCGCTGGTATTCGGCAACGAGGTCGACGGAGTGCAGCAACGCGTGGCCGATCTGTGCGACGGGGCCGTCGAGATACCTCAGGGCGGAACCAAGCACTCGCTCAACGTTTCCGTGGCGGCCGGCATCGTGCTGTGGGAGGCCTACCGCCGGTGGCTGGCGCCGGGCGAATAAATCGGCGAAAGATTGCTCGTTGCCGATTATAATTCTAAATTTGTCCGGAATAAAAACGAAGAAGCCATGTCGACAGACAGCAAAACGAGGGTGGTGACGACCTATCGCCTGCGGGAGATGAAAAGTCGCGGGGAAAAGATTTCGATGCTGACGGCCTACGACTACTCGATGGCCCGTATCGTCGATGCCGCCGGGGTGGACGTCGTGCTGGTCGGGGATTCGGCCGCCAACGTGATGGCCGGTTTCGAGACGACCGTTCCGATGACGCTCGACCATATGATCTATCATGCGCGCAGCGTGACGAGGGCCGTCAAGCGGGCTCTGGTGGTCGTTGATATGCCGTTCGGCACTTATCAGGGCAACTCGCGCGAAGCGCTCGCGTCGGCCGTCCGTATCATGAAGGAGGCCGAGGCCGATGCCGTCAAGCTCGAAGGAGGCGAGGAGATCCTCGAGTCGGTACAGCGCATTCTCTGCGCCGGCATTCCGGTCATGGGGCATTTGGGCCTGACTCCTCAATCCATTCACAAATACGGAACCTATGCCGTTCGGGCCAAGGAACAGGCCGAGGCCGACAAGCTCGTCCGCGACGCTCATCTGCTCGAGGAAGCCGGCTGTTTCGGTCTGGTGCTCGAGAAGATTCCGGCCGTGCTCGGAACGCGTGTTTCGCAGGAACTGGAAATTCCTACGATCGGCATCGGAGCCGGAGGAGGTACCGACGGACAAGTGCTCGTCATTCACGATATGCTGGGAATCAACAACGAGTTCTCCCCCCGTTTCCTGCGTCGCTACGCCGATCTTTATACGCAGATGATGACGGGCGTCAGTCGTTATGTCGAGGATGTCAAGAGCGGCGATTTCCCGAGCGAACAGGAGCAGTATTGATTTTCGCGGGACGTCCGGCGGCTCTTTTTCCGGCTGCACCTGAGAATGAGGGCGGATCGTCGGACGGATTGTCGGGGGATCGCTCGCTCGAAATTACGCGCCGTCATGCAATCGGCGGAATACGCGTCGGCCGTTCCGGTTAGTCTTGTCTCGGGCGAACCGCTATATGGGCGGTCGGCTACCTGAGCGAGGATGCGGAGACGCGATTTTCGTCCGGGCGGTATGCGTCAGCCGCACCGTGTCGGGCTGCGGTCCGGAAGGCTGCTGCCGTTCGACGGAGAACAGGTCCCGGTCGGGCCATTGTCTGACCTTGCTCATGGCCTGCTTCATCATCGCCGAAATCTTGCGCGTGAATCGCGAGCCCGACCACGAACTCGTGTTCGTGATGAACACCCAACTGTATCCGTCGTGCTGCCGTTTGAGCAGCGCGCTCGATCCCGAGAGCGAGCCGGTGCGCGACCAGTCGTCGCTTTCGGTGGTTTTCATCCAGCCGATCGGGAACTTTCTTTTGTCCTTCTCGGTCATGTAGGCGATGGTCCGGGGCTTCAGAATGTCGGGCTTCGAGTCGTCTGGATCGATGGCCGTAATGAACTTCATCAGTTCCGTAGGCGAGGCGACCCAGCCGCCGGCTCCGCTCAGTACCTGCAGGTCGCATCCTCCGTAGCACCGGGGTACGAGTTGGCCGCTGCCGTCGAAGAGCTCGACCGGCTCCGTGTCCGCCGGCTCGTAGTAGCGTACCTCGTTGGGGAATCTCATTTCGTAGAACGAGTGGCCTATATGCATGTCGTGGCATCCGATCGGGGAGAGGATGCTGTCCTGTATGAACTTTTCATAAGGCATGCCGCTTACTTTCTCGATCACCTTGGTCAGCACGACGTAGCCCAGGTTCGAGTAGACGTTGCTGCTGCCCGGCTCGTAGCGCAGTCGGGTCTGGGCGGCGTAGCGCACCATGTCGTCGAAGCTGACCGGAGGACGGATGCCCAGTTGTCGGGCGACGCTCACCGAGCAGAACAGCGGATCGCCGGCACGGATCGAGTAGCCGCCCTGATGCCGGAGCAGGTGCTCGACAGTGATCTTTTCGATCCGGCGGTCGCGGATTTCTCGGAAAGCCGAGTCGCAGAGAATGCCCTGTTCGCCGAACACCCGGTCTTCGAGCGATAGCAGGCCGTCCTCCTGCAGTTTCATGATGCCCGTCGCCGTGATCAGCTTCGACAGCGAGGCGATGCGGAAAATGTGCTTGACGTCGGTGCGCACGTTCCGTTCCTTGTCGGCCCAGCCGTAGCCCTTGCTGTACAACAGTCGTCCGTTTTTCATCACGGCGATCGACGCGCCGGTGATCTCCCATCGTTGCATGAACCGTTCGACGACCCGATCGAATCCTTTCATCTCTTCCAGTTCGGACTGCGAGTTATCGAGCAGATGGTTGATCCCTTCGGGCAGGATGACCGGCAGCGGATCGTACAGGTAGGCCCGTTCTCCGTCGCGTCCGCTGCGGGCGAGCGTCGCGGCGGTCAGAATCAGGGTCAGCAGCGCGAACAGCTTTTTCATGCCGGAATCATCTTTTTTTCGAGGTTTTGAAATATCGGCCGGCCGCCGCCGCGATCAGCGCTATGACGACGGAGGCCCCGATCAGCGGAACGGTCAGCGAAACGCCTCCGCTGTGTCCGTAAGAGTGCAGTCCGGACAAGTAGTAGTTTACGCCGAAAAAGGTCATCAGCACGGTCGAGAAACAAACGACCGACAGCACGTCGAACGCGAACGGACCGTCGAGCCGGGGAATATGCCGGGAATGGGTCGCCAGCGCGTAGGCGAACATCGTGATCAGCGCCCATGTCTCTTTCGGGTCCCAGCCCCAGTAGCGGCCCCACGACTCGTTGGCCCAGACGGCGCCGAAGAAAATGCCTGCGGTCAGCAACGCCAGCCCGACGATCATCGCCATTTCGTTGATCGCGCGCAGCTCCCTGAGATTTCGGCCGAAGGCGGTTGCCGCGAGCGAGGCGATGCCGCAGGCCGCGCAGATACCGAAAAAGCCGTAGCTGGCCGTGACGACCGACACGTGGATCATCAGCCAGTAGGATTTGAGCACCGGAACCAGCGGCGTGATCTGCGGGTCGAGCCAGTTCAGGTTCGACACGAACAGCGCGACGCCTCCCATCAGCGCGGCCAAGGCCGGTGCGAGACGCGAACGGCGGGCGAAGACCAAACCCGAGAGTACGGTCGCCCAGCCGACATAGACCATCGTTTCGTAAGCGTTCGACCATGGCGCATGGCCGCTGACGTACCAACGGAGCCCGAGGCCGAACGTCTGCCATGCGAATACGGCTGCGACGGCTGCCGCCGCGATACTGGCGATCCGGGTCGCGCGGCGCCGGTTTTTGCCGAATATTTCCCACAGGGCGGCTCCCAGCAGCACGGCCCCGAGAATCAGGTAACCCCGCATGGCCCAACGGAACGGGGAGAGGCGGTTGTAAAGCAGTTCGGCCGTGATTCGGCGGGAGTGCAGCCCGGGTCGAAATTCCGTCTGGTAGCGGCGGACAGCGTCGAGCGCGCGGCCGATTTCGGTCGTGTCGGGGGAGACCGAGGCCCGGACAAGTCTGCCGAACAGCTCGACGGTCCGTGCCGAGTCGGTCGCCGTCATATTTTGCGATCGCTCGCCCGGCGCCAGCCACCGGTCGCTGTCCGGGACAGGAAAAATCCGCAACATTCGTCCGCCGAGCAATCCGTATAGGATGTTCGCCTTTTCGTCCAATTTCAGGTACTCCTTGTCCAGTTTCGTCCGCTCGGCCGGCGCTTTCGCATAGACCGCTTCCGCCTGCTTGCCGATCCGGTAACCGTCGGGCGGAACGCCGTCGAACAACTCGGCGAACGAGACGTGCGTCCGGTTCGTGCCCAGCGCTTCGCGCAGCGGTTTCGAGTCGAGGCGGATCAGCGGCTCGCGGCTCCAGCGCGCCGAGTCGGTCACGATGCCGAGCAGCACCTGGTCGGCGTTCATTCCGCGATAGCGTTCTCCGTGATAGAGTTTGCGCAATACTTCCGAGGCATAGCTGCCGAGCGGTTCGATCCGTCCGTCGAGGGATTGTACGGGCAATGCGCCGAAACGCGCGGCGATCGCCCGGTCGGGAACGTCGTCCGAAGTTCTGCTCCCGGCATCCGCCGAACAGCCGGCCGAGAGCAGCAGTCCGGCGACAGCCAGCAGGCGGACCGTCGTTCCGAGCGACCGGTACAAGGTCCGTAGCCGGGACTTCCGGCTTGCCAGCGAGGCGACCAGCCCTGCGAACAACAGCGCGTAGCCCGCGTAGGTCAGGGCCGTACCGGCCGGGTCGTGGTTGACAGACAGGATCGTGCCCCGCTCGTCGCGGTCGTAAGACGACTGGTAGATGCGGAATCCGCCGACGCGGGCGATGTTGTTCATGTAGATTTTCCGGTTGCGCTCCTTTCCCTTGTAGCGAATGGTGACATCGCTTTCGTACGACGAGGGACTCTGCGATCCTTGGTAGCGGCTCAACGTGAATCGGTTCAGCGTGATTTCGAAAGGTACTTCGCGCACGCTGCGGTCGGTTGTCATCATCCGGTTCGAGGTCTCGCCCTCGCGGATGTGCATGTAGCCTTCGTATCCCCACGCATGCGTGACGAATGCTCCCGCCAGCGTCACGGCGAGTCCGTAGTGCAGCAGCAGGACGCCCCATCGGCGGCGGCGTGCCAGTCGCATTCTGCGGGCCGTCAGCATGAAATTGACCGCGAGCAGCAACAACAGCAGGCCGAACCACCACGAATGGTAAACGACAGCCCGTGCCGCCGTCGGATTGATCCGGGCCTCGATCAGCGTGGCGGCCGTCATGGCGGCCGCTGTCAGCGTCAGCAGGACGGCTGTCGCTTTCCAGCCGGAAAGAAGGCTTTTGATTTCGTGACCGAAACTCATGCTTCGTGGAATAGGGTTTTCTGCAAAGATACTCGATCGAGGGCTGAATCGGAGAGCTCGCCGCGAAATTCGGACCGGATGGGCGGCTATGGGTTTTGCCGTGAGCGGTTTACCGCACGGATTTTTTTTTCGGTTGCCGGCGTCGCTCCGCATCGGATTTCGGTCCGATGCGTAATGGTTGCGGAGAGTCCGCCGTTCCGGCCGGCGTCCTGTCCTGTTCGCCGGCTTCGGAGCCTCGGATATCATGGCTGGGAAAAAACGCGGCACGACCGTCCCATGTATTCCGTACGCGGTATGCCGGAGCCGGTGACAAGCTGATTGTCAGACCGATGTCCGGCCGCCGTACTCTTCGATCAGCCGGTCGGCCAGCAGCGGCATGCCCTGCGCGGCTCCGGCCCGGATATGCTCGACGGGGTTGCGGATGCCCGATGTGTCGGGCAGGCCCGGATCGACCAGAAATACGGGCACTTCCGGCCGGATGTACCGGACCAGAGATGCGGCCGGATAAACGGCCAGCGAAGTGCCTACGACGATCATCAGGTCGGCCGTCGCGGCGATGCGTGCCGCCCGGTCGAACATCGGAACTCCTTCGCCGAAAAATACGACGAACGGCCGCAGCAGCGATCCGTCGGGCGCCCTTTGGTCGGGTTTCTGCTCCCAGCCGTCGATCGGTACGATGAGCGATTCGTCGATGCTGCTGCGCAGCTTGCGCAGTTCTCCGTGCAGATGCAGCACGCGCGAGCTGCCGGCCCGCTCGTGCAAGTCGTCGATGTTCTGCGTGATCACGTCCACGTCGAAATGATCTTCCAGTCGGCGAATGGCCTCGTGACCTGCGTTCGGACTGCATCCGAGCAGCTCGCGCCGCCGGATGTTATAGAACTCGACGACCTTTTCCCGGTTGCGGGCCAGTGCCTCGGGCGTGCAGACGTCCTCGATGCGGTATTTGTCCCACAGACCGTCCGCGTCGCGGAAGGTGGACAGGCCGCTGTCGGCGCTCACGCCGGCGCCGGTGAAGACTACGATCTTTTTTACGGACTCTTTCATGGCATGATCGGTTTGGATACGTTCGGCGGCGCAAACAGGGCCGAAGACGTTTCCGTCCCGTCCCAATAGCTTGAAGCCGCTTCGGCAAAATTAAGAAAAATACCGGTCGGTTTAAAACGCTCGGCCTGAACGACAACCTCCGGCGGCGTATCGGCCGGACCTGCGAGAGGGGCAGGAAGCGGATACTTTGCCCGGTATTTGATTCGTTATCCTCCCGAAGGACCCGCCGCGATGCCGGGTACGGTCCGGATCACGGCATCGCGGCTGGGGGAGATTCCCGGCGCTTTCGGCTCGAACGGCTGCCGGACAAGACATCCGCTCTTTCCGCATGATAATATGAAAAACGCTCTTTCGATGAAAGACGAAACGACATACGACCGCTATCCCGTCTACCGGGGCGACGACCTCGAGCTGACCTATTCGCCCGAGGGCTCCTCGTTCCGGCTGTGGGCGCCTTCGGCCGAGCGGGTTCGCCTGAGGCTGTACGGCGCGGGCGAGGGCGGCGGTCCGTTGCTGACTCAATCGATGGATGCTTCGTCCGACGGCACGTGGACGGCCGAACTGCCGGGAGACCGCAAGGGGCTGTTCTATACGTTCGGTATATTTTATGACGGGCGGTGGCTGTCCGAGACGCCGGGCGTCCGGGCAAAGGCCGTCGGAGTGAACGGCGACCGTGCCGCGATCGTCGATTTGCGCGAGACCGATCCCGAAGGGTGGGAGAAAGACTTGCGTCCGCCGATGAGCTCTCCGACCGATATCGTGATTTACGAGATGCACCACCGCGACCTGTCGATCGCTCCCGATTCGGGCGTGAAACACAAGGGAAAGTATTTGGCGCTGACCGAGGAAGGCACGCGCTCGGCCGAAGGCCTCGCTACGGGGCTGGACCACTTGAAGGAGCTGGGCGTCACGCATGTCCATCTGTTGCCCTCTTTCGACTTCGGGTCGATCGACGAGAGCCGGTTGCAGGACGGCGTATACGACTGGGGCTACGATCCGAAAAACTATTTCGTCCCGGAGGGTTCCTACGCGACCGACCCGTACGACCCCGCCGTGCGGATCCGCGAGTTCAAGCAAATGGTCCGGAGTCTGCACCGCAACGGGATTCGCGTGGTGATGGACGCGGTCTACAACCACACTCACCGGACCGAGGAATCGAATTTCTCGCTGACCGTACCGGGATACTACTATCGGCACGAGGCCGACGGGTCTTTTTCCGACGCGACGGGCTGCGGGAACGAGACGGCTTCCGAACGGGCTATGATGCGCCGGCTGATCGTCGATGCCGTGTGCTATTGGGCCGAGGAGTATCATGTCGACGGGTTCCGCTTCGATCTGATGGGTGTGCACGACATCGGGACGATGAACGAGGTGAGGCGCGCGCTCGACCGGATCGATCCGTCGATTCTGCTCTACGGGGAGGGGTGGACGGCGGCCCGCTCGCCTTTGGACGAGTCGTTGAGGGCTGTCAAGCGCGCCGGGCCGCGGCTGCCCCGGATCGCCGTGTTCGACGACGATCTGCGCGATGCGCTCAGAGGAGGGTGGGGGGATTCGACGGAGCCGGGCTTCGTGTCGGGGAAATCCGGTCTGGACCGGAATGTCCGCTTCGGAGTCGTCGGAGCCACGGCCCATTTTCAGGTCGGTTTCGATTCCTCGGGCGATTCGCCCGTCGCCTATGGGGGGCATTCGGCGGAAACGATCAACTACGTTTCGTGTCACGACGACCTCTCGCTCGTCGACAAGCTCCGTGCGTCGGCACCCGAAGGCATGACCGAGGAGGAGCTCGTCCGCTTCGACAAGCTGGCTCAGACCGTCGTTCTGACCGCACAGGGCATCCCCTCGCTTTTTGCGGGCGAGGAAATGTTGCGGACCAAGGGCGGCGTGTCCAACAGCCACGACTCTCCCGACCGGGTCAACCGGATCGACTGGTCCTTCAAGGCGGACCATAAGGATGTGTTCGATTATTACCGGGGTCTGATCGCCCTGCGCAGGACTCATCCTGCTTTCCGGTTGGCTACCGCGGCGGAGATCGAGCGTCATCTGAGGTTTCTCGACACGGGCGATACGCACGTGGTGGCTTACATGCTCGTCGATCATGCGGGGGACGATCCGTGGCGGGAGATTCTGGTCGTGTACAACGGTGCGCGGGCCGAGAAACGAGTGCGGATTCCGCCGGGCGACTGGCATGCGGTATGTCTGGACGGCCGGATCGCCTCCGAGGCGCTGGCTGTTTTTTCGGGGGACAGCGTCCCTGTGCCGGCTTCTTCGGCCCTGATAGCTTACCTTCCCTGATCTTGAGGCGGAAGGGCCTGTTTTCGGAGAGTCCGCCCCGGACGGTATCGGGTTTCCCGGTAAGGTCCGTTCGGTAGGCCGGACGAATCGGGCTGCGCTTGCCTCGTAGATTTTTCCCTCTTTCGGCCGATGCTTTGAAAAAGGTATCGATCGGTCGCGGACCTTGTCGCTCCGCTCGCGCCGATAAGCCGTCTTGCTTTGAATCGAATAACCGATTGATTTCGTAAAGTTATGATAAAAGCCTGTTTGTTCAGTCTGGACGGCGTGATCGTCGATACGGCCCGCTGTCGTTTCCTCGCATGGAAAAGGCTGGCCGCCGAACTCGGATTCGAGTTTACGGAGTTGCAGAACGAGTCGCTTCGCGGCGTCAGCCGTTTCGAGGCGCTCGGAATCCTGCTGCGGGCGGGCGGTCTGACAGGCCGCTTCGATGTCGGACAAAAAGTAAGAATGGCCTCTTGCCAAGCTGGTTGGTACAGGGAATACGTCGGGCGGATGACCGAGGCCGATGTGCTGCCCGGTGCGGTTTCCCTGCTCGAAGGGCTCCGGCGCGAGGGAATTTCCGTCGGACTCGGCTCGGCCGGTCGCGATGCGCCGGCGATTCTCGAACGAACGGGTATCCGTTCCCTGTTCGACTGCGTATTCGACGGAAGCCTCGTCTCGTATGCCAAGTCCGATCCGGAACCGCTTTTGCAACAAGCGGCGCTGCTCGGGGCCGATCCTTCGGAGTGCGTTGCTTTCGACTGCGAAGCGGCCGGTATCGAGGCGGCGCTGAAGGCCGGAATGCGAAGCGTAGGCGTAGGCGATCCCTGCCCGTTACGCGAGGCGACGGTCGTCACGGGTTCGCTCGACGGATTTACCGTCGACGATTTGCGGTGGCTGATCCGCGAGCAAAACAGGAAGTGCGTGTAGCCGCCTCCTCATGTTTTGCAGACGGCCGGACGGCATTCCGGTTCGAGCCGGAAATGTTCCGGAAGGGTACTGCCGTTTTCAAGAGCGTTTCTCTGCGCGTATCGGGTGCAAAAAACCGGAGCTCCAGCAGATGAGGAGCTCCGGCCTTTTATGCCGATTCGTTTAGAAACGGTAGCCGGCCGAAATCGTGAAATAGTTGTTCCGCGACTTGGGGGCGATATCGTATGCTTCGTTGAATTTTCCCGAGTCGAGCACTTTGGCCGCGCCGATCGTGTAGCGCGCTTCGACGATCAGCCGGTTGAAAAATTCGTAGCTTACGCCGATCGGGAACGAGAAGTCCATCCCTTTGTACAGGTCGCTGACGGACACGGTTTCGTCGTTACCGCTCGAGTTGTCCTTGATTTTGGCCGACAGGAAAATGCCGGGCTGCACCCCGACTTTGAACGCCAGCTTGTCCAGCACGTAGAAGTTGGCCAAAATAGGGATATTCAGATAATTCGACTTCATCGTCTGTTTGTAGCCGTCGCTCTTGATCGTCGTTCCCTCGCGCGAGTAGAGCAGGTCGGCCGACAGGGCGAACCAGTCGTTGAACCGATAATCCGCGAATACGCCGGCCGTGAATCCCGGTTTCGAGTTCGAATCGTCCAGATCGCTCATGCTCGACACGTTCAGGCCGACTTTGACGCCGAAGCCGAAGCGGCGCAAGAAAGGAGAGTCTACGCCGTTGTCGGCGAGCACTCTGTTTCGGGGAAGGTCCTGACTCCGGTTCGTCGTGGGACGAACGCCGTCATACGAATTCTGAGCAAACGATGCCGTGCCCAATCCGAGCAGGGCGATAACGGTAAAGGCAATTTTCTTCATAGTCAGATAAATTTTTGTTTTGTTGATCTGACCGGAAGCAAATATGATGCAATATTGCCCGGGTGTAGGCCACGATGTCGAATTTTTTACTTGCCGATCTTCTCGGAAAATTGAGACACAGCTTTTTCCGACATCGGAGTTTCGGGCAGGATTCGGGCGAATCTGTCGCCGTGATCGCGCCCGAGACGAGTCCGCAGGCGTACTCCGCCCCGGAATACCGGTTCCGGTGAGCCGGGACGCGGCTTCGGGTTTTCTATCCTTTCGAGGCGGCGGACCGTTCTGTCGGGGGGGGCGCCGCTATCTGCCGGCGGCAGCCTGTCGTCGATATCCGGTTCGGAAGAGCGAGGACAGAGCGGCTTACCGGTAGGCTTCCGGTTTCCGCTATCGATGTGGCATCGTTCGGAATGCTTGCGATACAGCGCTTCCGGAGCTCTGCCGGACGGTTACGGCAACCTGATCCGCTGATCGGATGCGCCGACTGCCGATCGCTCCCTGTCGAGGTATTTCGGCGGCGGCCTTGGGGATTGCGGAGAGACTGTCGTTCACGCATTCGTTTCTTTTGCGAGGCACTCCGGTCTCCGGCCGTTTCCGACCGCGCACATTACTTCTTCTTGATGCGGACGACGGCCCAGCCCGAGCGCGTCCGGGTCCGCAATCGCTCGAAGCCGAACTGCTGCGCCCGGTCGGTCACGGCGTCGACGTCCGTCTCGAGGATACCGCTCAAGAACAGCATACCGCCTGAGTGCAGCGCAGCCGCATAGGCATCCATGTCGGCGAGCAGGACGTTCCGGTTGATGTTGGCCAGTATGAAGTCGTAGCGCTTGCCTTCGATCGCCCTCCGGTCTCCGAGCAGCGGCCGGATACGGTCGGCCATGCCGTTGTCGGCTATGTTTTCGCTCGCATTGCGGTAGGCCCAGTCGTCTATGTCGACCGCATCCATCCGCTCTGCGCCGCGAAGTACGGCCAGCATGGCCAGCACGCCGGTTCCGCTTCCCATGTCCAGACCCCGCTGTCCGTCGAACCGGCAGTCGATGATTTCGGCCCCCATCAGGTAGGTCGTTGCATGGTGACCGGTACCGAAAGCCATTTTCGGCATGATGACCAGCTCGTATTCGGCAGCCGGGTTTTTCGGATGGAACGGCGCGCGAATGCGGCACTTGCCCTCGATGTCGATCGGTTCGAAGTTCGATTCCCACAACTCGTTCCAGTTCCGGTCCTCGATCGTTTCCGATCGGTAACGGTAGCCCGTTTTCTTCAGATATCCGTCGATCCGGGCGACTGTTCGGCGATAGTCCGCTTCGCGGATATAGGCTTTCAGGCAGTCCGCTTCCTCGCAGAAGGATTCGAACGGAAAGTCCGCCAGTTCGGCGAGCAGGATTTCACGTCGCCGCTCGTCGGCGCACTCTACGGTCACTTCGATATGGTTCATCGCTGTCGAATGGTTTGCATTGCGGAACAAAAATAGTAATTTTGAGAACAAAACCCGCTTGCTTCATGGTTGCTTGGGAAAACGAAATCGAGGGATACACCTATTACATCAAGCTCGAGAAAAAACTGTCCGACAATACGGTCGAGGCCTATCTCCGCGATCTGAGACAGATGGCCGCCTACATGGAGAGCGAGTTTTCGATTTCCGATCCCGAGCAGGTGCGCGAGCAGCATGTCGAGTCGTTTCTGGCGTATCTGTACGACAAGGGGGTCGAGAAGACGACGCAGGCGCGCGTTCTGAGCGGAATCAAGAGCTTTTTCACCTATCTGCTGATCAACGACCGGATCGACAGCCTTCCGACCGAGTTCATCGACACGCCCAAAATCGGCCGTAAGCTGCCCGATGTACTGTCAGTCACCGAGGTTGACGCTATGCTCGCCAAGATCAATCTGAACCAGCCGCTCGGCCATCGCAACCGTGCGATCATGGAGATGCTCTACGGTTGCGGACTGCGTGTCACGGAGCTTGTGACGCTTCGCATCGGAGACCTGTTTTTCAAGGAGGGCTACGTCCGCGTCGTCGGCAAGGGCGACAAGCAGCGCTTGGTGCCGGTCGGCGACGAGGCGGTCCGGTTCGTTACGCTCTATTTGGAGCAGCGACCAACGATGCGCGTCGATCCGCGTCATGCCGAGACGCTGTTCCTGAACAACAAGGGACGCGGACTGACCCGTGTGATGATTTACCATATCATTCGCGAGGCGGCTCGCGCGGCCGGTATCACGAAGCATATCAGCCCGCACACGCTGCGCCATTCGTTCGCCACGCATCTGCTCGAGGGCGGCGCGAGTATCCGTCAGGTGCAGCAGATGCTCGGGCACGAGTCGATCGTCACGACCGAGATTTACACCCACCTCGATGGCGAAAGCCTCGGCAGGAACGTCGATCTGCATCATCCGCTGTCGGACCGGTAGCGTTCCGGCCGGGGGGCTTTCGGATCATCGGGTTCGGGCCGTTCGTGTCCCCATTGAACCGGGGGGCCCGCTGGCCTTGCATCCGGCCGCTCGTGAGGTTGCCGCCGTTTCTTCGTTCGGTCGTCTTTGGGCACGACCTTCCTGCCCGGCTCGCCCCGTTCGGAGCAGGGCCTTGCGCGGATTCGTGCGGGCATGGCTTTCTCCCGGGCGACGGATCGGTTATCTCGACGCGACCGGTATCGGCTCGTCGCCGAGCTTGTACCAGTCGCCTCGCGCGCGCATCACCTGCTCCACGACATCGCGCACGCAGCCCGCTCCTCCGTTGAACTGGGAGACGTAGCGCGATATGCCGATCACTTCCATGGCGGCATCGGCCGGGCAAACCGGCATGCCCACGTGCGTCATGGGTTCCAGATCGGGCACGTCGTCGCCCATGTACATGATCTCGTCGGGCTCCATGCTCCAGATGCCGCACAGTTCGTGCAGCGCCTTGAGCTTGTGGTGACAGTTCGTGTAGACATGTTCGATCCCGATCATGTCGAAGCGCACCTGAAGCGCTTTGCCCCGTCCCCCGGTGATGATGGCGATGCGGTATCCCTTTTTCAGGGCCAGCGACAGCGCGTAACCGTCCTTGGCGTAAAAAGTGCGCAAAAACTCGCCTTCGGGCGTGACGGTGATGCCGCCGTCGGTCATCACGCCGTCTACGTCGAATACGAAGGCCCGTATGCGGGCTATGTCTTCTTTGAAATTTCCCATATGTGTCGGCTTATGTTTTCGTATATGCTCTGCAGTTCGGGGCAATCGTCCAGCATGTCGAGATGGCGTTTTTGCGTCAACATGTCGCCTCGGCGGGCCGGACCGGTCTGCACGTCCGCCGCCGAAGCGCTTTCGAGCGCTTTGGCGGCCGTCTCGCGCATCAGGGGCTTCAGCAGATCGGCCGGAAGTCCGTACCGGTCGAGCAGCTGCTGGGCGATCGCGTACATGTGGTTCGAAAAATTGCTTGCGAAGACGGCCGCCAGATGCAGCTTCGCCCGTTCCTCCGACGAGGCTTGCCTCGCGTTCGAGCTGAGCGCGCGTGCCAGACGAAGCAGGGTACGGGTCGTCTGCGGATCGGAGCCTTCGACGAGCAGCGGCACGTCGCCGAGAGAGATGTGCCGCCCGGCCGTGAAAGTTTGCAAAGGATAGAACACGCCCCGGTTCCGGATTTTTCCCGGCAGCCCGTCGAGCGGTACGCTGCCGGCCGTATGGGCCACGACGGCTCGGCCGAAATCGAGCGCTTCGGCCACTTCTCCGACCGCCCGGTCGCTTACGGCGATCAGATGGATGTCGGCCGGAGCCAGCTCTTGCGGATCGCTGGCGAACGGACAGCCGTACGAGCGGGCGATCCGTTCGCCCCGGTCGCGGTTGCGGGCGTAAAGCTGCGCCAGTCCGTACGGACTGGCGGCGATTGCTCCGGCCAGCGCTTCGGCCACGTTCCCGCTTCCGATGACGACGACCGTTTTCATGCCCGCTCCTCTTTTTTTTCGCCGATTTCGATATCCATGATCAGGCGGTTGGCCGGACTGTCGCTTTCCGCCCGGTTCAGCGCCTGCACGATGGCGTCCATGGTCTCGAACTCGGGACTCTGCTCGGGCTCGAACGCGGCATGGCCGGAGGTTTCGACCCGGTGAATGACGTCGTACACGCGGATCGTATGGATGTCGCGCGCCGGCACGTACAGTCCCGTCTTTTCGTCCGGGCTGACGACCGGGACGATCAGGCCCGCTTTCTCCAGCGCGAAAACCGTGTCGCGCACGACGCGTACGGGCAGGTTCAGGTTCCGGGCTATCTCTTCGGACGACATGGCGCTTCCTCCGGCCATGAAATGCTTGACGATCTGGTGCATGATGACCAGCAGTGCCTTTTTCCTGTATTCGAGGCTCATCTCTTCGGCGGTTTTCTCGAACTCGAATTTCCGGATATTCTGATAGGCGAACGAGAGCTCGGCTCCGAACAGCACGATCTGCCAGCTCGTCTGAAGCCAGATCAGGAACAGGGGTACGGCCGCGAAGCTGCCGTAAATAGCGTTGTAGTTCGTCAGTCGCGACTGGATGAAAACGTAGGCCAGTTGGAACAGGACGAAGATCGTGCCCGCCATGATTCCTGCCGTCAACGCGCTGCGCAGTTTCACTTTCGTATTGGGCATGACCAGGTAGACGAACGTGAACATCGTCCAAATGACGAGCGTCGACAGCGTACCGAGCAGGACGTTGACGATCGGGGTCGAGGTGTAATGGAGCAGGTGCTGCTGTATCTGGATGCCGATGCTGCTCGAGATGACCCACAGAATCGGCGCGATGACGATGACCGTCGTATAGTCGCTGAACTTGCGCGTCAGCGAGCGCGAGCGTCGCACTTCCCAAATGCTGTTGAACGAGCTTTCGACGTAGTTGAATACCTTGATGACCGACCAGAACAGCACGACCACGCCGACCGACGCGATCACGCCGCCTTTGGTCCGCTGGATCATCGCGTTGGCGAATGTCAGCACCTGATCTATCAGGACCCTGTACTGCGGGAACTGCTCGTGCAGGTATTCGTTCAGTCGGGCCTCGAATCCGAACCCTTTCATTACGCTGAAGACCAGGGCCGCGATCGGTACGAGCGACATCAGCGTGTAGAAAGTCAGCGCGGCCGAGCGGACCAAAATGCTGTGCTGCCCGATGCCCTGAGCCGTGAAGATGAAGACTTTGAACTGTCGGACGGCCCACCGCGTGCGGCGCGACTTGTACTCGTGCTCTTTCTTCACCCAGATGTCCTTGGTGATGTACTGGACGATTTTCTTAATCCATTCGCTCATTGCGTGTCTATCGTTCTACAAATGTAATGAATTGTTCTCAAAGTCGCCTGCCCCTTTCGCGTCCTTCTTCCGATAGTATGACGGCGATCCGTTGCCCGTTCACCGTCGTGAAAGCCGCCATGCCGTTGCCGCCCTGCCGGATGCCGGTCGCCCGGGCGATTTGCTCGGCATCGAGCGGAAAATCCCTTTTCAGCAGGTTCAGCCGTTCGATGCCGCGCGTTCTGAACAGAGTTTTCAAGGCCTTGGGACGATACGGCACGATCTCTTCGATCGGATACGCGTGTCCGAGGAAATCGTCGGGCAAATGTCGTGCAAACCCGTAGCCGGTTTCCGAGGCGGCGAATGCGCCTGCCGATTGCAGGTAGCAGCGGGCCGCCCGGATTTTGTAGAGCGAGACGTCGGGGACGAGCAGGAATCCGTAAGGAGGGTCGAATCCGGCGTCCGGCTTTCCGTCTCGCAGCTGCTCCGGGTGAAAGATCCGGGTGCCCCGGCCGATTGCCGTGGCTCGCAATAGACCGGGTGCTTCCGGCCGGTCCGTGCCGGGCAGATCGATCAGCAGCTCCTTGCACTCGCCGTGCAACGACACGGCCTCGACCGACACCTCGCCTCCGAACAGGGCGAAAGCCTCGTCCGTATCGAATAGCGGAGATGCCTTGACGACTATCCGTCGGGCTATTTGCCGCAGGCGGGGCATCAGCGAACGGACGTCGGGCGAGCACTCCTCCAGCCGGACCAGCCGGCGGTTCGCCCCGTCCCGTCGGGCCGGATCGGCGTAAATCAGGTCGGCCGTTCCGGCGAATTCCGCGACGAACGTTTCCGCCGACGTGCAGATTACCTCGATATTGCGCGCTTCGAGCCGCTCGAAATTGTACCGGGCGACGAGCGCCAGTACCGGATCGCGTTGCGATTTACTACCTCATCAGAAAGTTTACTTTCTAAAGCAGCATCACCAGTTT
>OKSB01001816.1_pt1 | contig 20352 bp, 19 predicted proteins | sample 1601171 | NCBI WGS metagenome assembly OKSB01 (sample SAMEA3541496, study PRJEB24748) | human gut metagenome | biome: human gut; feature: human-associated habitat; material: faeces | place: China | collected 2012 | reverse complement strand
GTTTAGGCTTATTGCCTACAAAGTGAGGACGGTCCAAAAAAACGTCTGCACCCCCCTTAGAATGCAGTTCATAGAAAGAGGCCGGCGGACTTCCATATTTTTCTTGCACGTGCTGTTGGTTTACTTCCCGTTCGTATGCTTACGTAGCACGTCTTCCCAGATTTAGCAAGGTTGGGTATGGTGTGTTTCCAGCCTGTTTATAGTCCCTGTTTTCGCTTTTAGGACCTATACACAGATAAAATTAAGAAGTTGTCTTTGCCTGCGAACGCAAGTGGGTACTAGTTTCGTTCGCCTTTGTGAATCTCTAGTGTGGGGGCACTAGGATACTAGTTCGTCAAAGACGGCTTCTTGTTCTCTTATTATAGCATAGGTTTTCTTCCTATTATTAAAATTAGATTATAATTCTATTAAATTTTTCACAAATTTTCCTGCTATTTGTTTTACTGATACGCCTTTTTCGGCAGGACAACCTGTTCCCAGTGAGTAAATAGGCCATGATATACGCAAATGATATAGCCTACGAGGAAGGCTGCTGCGATGGTGCCTTCGCGAACGCCGTTCAGTTTTCCCATGGTGACCAGGCACAGGACGGCCGATATGGCGGTCATGGATACATCTACTGTGATTTTCACTTTATCATAGTGCTGGTGCAGGACATAGGCTACAGCCCGGTTGAAGGCATCGCCTGGAAGCATGGCTACGTCGCCGACGAGTTCTAAGTAGACGCCTAGGGCAAGGACGAAGCAGCCGCCTATGAGGAAGGCGAATTCGTGAAAGTATGTCGGCAGCTGTACGGTACTCACGAGGGTGCGAGAGAAGAAAAAAGAGCCGGCAGCACGAGCTTCCCCCGAAACTCATGCTGCTGGCTCTTCTGTTGTTGCTTATTTTTTCCGGGTCCCGGAAGAAGCTTAGATTACTTCAAAGGCCAGGATAAATGCGGCCATGAGGACGATGCCCAGGCCAAAGGAGTATGCGCAAAGTTTCTTTTCAATGGGCTGCAAGGGAAAGTATTCGTCTTCGTCCAGGTCCATTTCTGCGCGGTTCCGTTCTACGCTGATTTCGTTATTTTGATGTTTATAATAATATTCGTCTGCTGTTGCTAAGCGTTCTGCTACCATGTGTAATTCCCCCTCTGAAATGTACGATATGTTGATACTACGAAATGTGTCCCCTCTTGCTTAAACTGTTGGCGGTACGATGCCGTGATAGAAGATCCAGGAAATGATGAGGCCGACCCAGATGATGAAGCCTACGAGCGCAATGGCATAGACGCCGACGACGCGGCCCAGGCCTGCATGCCAGAGCTTGCGTACGTTGGTGACGAGGCCAATGGAGAAAAAGCAAAGGCCGAAGAAGATGCTGCGCAGGAGGTTGGCCTGGCCGGCGCCTTCTTTAGCTGCAGAGACGATGTCCGGGAAGACATAGCCTGCGGCAAACATGAGGACCAAGGCGGCAACGAAGCCGATGATGAATTTCGGGAAGCGTTCCCAAATTTCCTGTTTCGATACGTGTGCACTACCGCCCTGAGCCGTGCGGCTGTTGAGATGGTAGACAGACCAGACGACGGCGAGGATGAAGGACCAGACGCCGATGAAGACATCGATGAAGACCTTTGATGTTGTCGTGGCCATGAGGATCCAGCCTTCCTGGTAGTTCACGCCGTATTGCTGCAGGGCTGCGTTACGGATCAGTGTATCCGCAATGGCACCGGAGGCGACGGCACCACCATCACTCTTGACGACCAGGCCGAGCCACGAGCCGGCTACCATAGGTTCTCCGGAAAGGAAGAAGGCTGCCGCAAAGGGCAGGACCAAAAGCTCTACGGCGACGAAAACGATAATGACGGAAGCCAGGATGGTCGGTACGATTTGCCGGGCCCGGATCGCACTGCCTGTAGCAATGGCTGCTGCAACGCCGCAGATGGAAATGCCTGAGGCCATAGGTGCTGCCCATTCAGGCGTAAAGTGGAAGAACTTACGGGCAATGAAGTAGACCACAGGCCAGTAAATGAGATAGGCTTCGACGACGGCGCACATGCCGCGGATGATGACCGTGCTGGCCAGGCTCATGGCACTGATGGTCTGGATGCCGATGTTCATGCCAAGGATGACGATGCCAGTCTTGATGTACCATTCTGGCTTGGCGGCGTCCGAAAGGAACCGGGAAATCTTAGGAAAGAAGTTGCCAATAATAAGTCCGGCTAAGAGAGCCACGACGAAGCCCAGTTCGCCCAGGCTCAAGGACCAGGGAATCTGGAAGGCTTCACGCTTGTTCGGCGTAGCGGCTAAGTAGGCGTAGTTGCCAATAATGTTGGAAATAATAGTAATCCAGTAAATGACGGTCAGGCCGAGGGCAAATTTCTTCACCTTTGTCCCCATGAAGTAGGCCCCAATGGTCGTAACGGCTAAGACGAAAAGGTAGGCTGCCACTACGGAGCCCAGTCCGCCGAGCCAGGCAAATTCCCCCGAATTGGCCTTGACGGCTTGAAGCGGATTGATCCAGACGCCAAAGGATGGCACCCAGCCTAATACATTAATACCTAAAATCTGGCTGGAGCCGAGTACGGATATGAATAACCCGAGCCACACGGCCCACCAATCTTCACTGCTTAAGAGGCTGGAACGATGCGCAGCCTCTGTATATGTCCCCTGTGCCATATACGAAAACACCCCTATCTTTTTGTGATTGTTTGTACAAAAAAAGCGCACTACCCAGACAGATAGTACGCGCATATGCCATGCACTTAACCCCTACTCATCTGTCAGGTATTAGATCCTGCTGGAATTGGCACCTTCCTGCCCTCACAGGAGGTTGCCGCAGCGTCATAAGGCCAGTCCTTCAGCTGCTCTGGATGATTTGTGTGCGATTCAGTTTTGATACGGTTCTTGTTGTATCAGCACACTAGGAGCTACAACAACACATGATGTAATTTTTTACGTAAGTCATGATCAATACCCCTCTTCTGCCCCTCAGCAGAATTTTCTTTTTGAATTGGTGAAGCAAACATTGCAATGTTTACGGTTATGGTACACTATGCTTTGCGTCTTGTCAAGAGGGATTTTAGAATAAAGTTCTAAAAGCTGAAACTTTTTTCACGTACTTCACAAAGGCCCGTAATCAGGCTTTTTTATGATTTTCACTTTAGGAATAAACGCATTTAGCTTTCTGCAACGATACAGGTATGGTTGTACAAATTTCCATCATGTCCGTGTGGAATATACATGTTTTTCCCTATATGAAGAAGAAAAAAAACGCCCTCGTAACGCATGGTGTCGTTGTAATTCCATGATTTTGTTGCCCTTGCCACACGAAGAAATACCTTGCAGTTTCCGTTATTTCTAAAGGAATTGCCCTGACATGACACGAGCGATGAGCTGCAGCATTTAACAGGCAGGAAGATTATCTGCGTATATTGCAGGAAAAGGCCATTTTCCAGCGCAGTTGGATAAGGACCAGTCCGGGTACAAGGCGGTTTGGGTGTTATGAAGGGCTGGCGTGAAAGGTTTTTGGGAGCTCAGTGGGCTGATGGGTGTGAGGAATTTTTATTTTGCTTATGGAAAAAAAGCAAAGCGAGAAAAGATTTTTTTGATCTGCTGAAAATACAAAAAGAGCCTATGCAGCAGTAGCTTTCTCCAAAGCCACCATACTGCATAGACTCCTTTTCTACGGTTTTTCCTATAGAGGTGCCTCTACCACAGTATCTTCCACTGAAGATGCTAGGTAGTTCAGTTCCTCATGTGTATTGTATCAATTTTGTTTTTGGATTGCAAGAGATGTGGATGTTATGGGTGCTCCGGTTTTCAGTCGATTAGTGATTAATTAACGTTATGGTTGTACCATCGGCTCCGGGTTTGAAATTCTTTCAGGATTGGAGTAGTGACGGCGTAACACGCACACGGGATTGGCTCCGAGTTTGAAATTCTTTCAAGCTCGGAGTAGTGACGGCGTAACGCCCGCACGGGGGCGTTACGCTTCTTCTCTCTACGTTATGGTTGTACCGTTGGCTCCAAGATTGAATGCTTCAATCTTGGAGTAGTTAGGCCGTAACGCCCACACGGGATTGGCTCCATGCGTGAATTTCTTTCACGCATGGAGTAGTGACGGCGTAACACGCACACGGGCGTGTTACGCCTCTATCGTCACCTTCGGTGACACTTTCCCCCCGGGGAAAGCTGGGAAAGCGAAACAGGAGCCCTTTTGGGCTCCTGTTTTCTTGTTCTTGTAATAGGAAGTTCTGTTATTACCGACGTTCGCGGATACGGGCAGCTTTGCCTGTAAGGCCGCGCAGGTAATTCAGTTTTGCACGGCGAACAATGCCGCGGCGCGATACTTCGATTTTAGCCAGACGCGGGGAGTGTACCAGGAAGGTACGTTCTACGCCTACACCGTAGGAAATACGACGTACTGTGAAGGTTTCGCGGACACCGCCGTTGTGACGGCCGATAACGACGCCTTCAAATACCTGGATACGTTCGCGGTTACCTTCGACGACCTTTACGTGTACCTTTACGGTATCGCCAGGGCGGAAGTCGGGGATGTCGTTGCGAAGCTGTTCATTTTCGAGTACGCTGATAATGTTCATTGTTTTTTTCCTCCTCATAGGCATTCGTGCCCCGTCGGTATCAACTACACACCGATCGTCGGCTGGACAGAGGACTGCCTGAATTAACAATAGTATTATACTACGCTGGGAAGGCTTTTGCAAGCTCTTTTTTTATAACTTTTTTGTGCTTAGATGACGGCGCCACTGGGTGTGAAGCTTTGGCTCATGTGGAAAATGTCTTTCTGGTATTTCTTGGCGTTTTTAGCCGGGCAGACGAAGGAAAAGGCTACGTACGTGTTGGTGTCCGGTACGAGGTAGAGTTCTTTGTAGAAGTACTTGTCGTCTTTGGTCCACGAAATGGTGTAGTGGTTGCCGGTCTTCTGGTTGATGGTGAGTTTTGGCGAGCCGTTGATGCCTACGTCCATGTTGTACAGTTCGTCCAGGGTGAAGTTCATCTGGTTTTTGACGGCGTACGTCGAGACGACGATTTTGTCGTTCAGGTTCTGGAAATAGCAGCCATCTCCGCCTTCGTTGACGTCGGCCTTGTTGACGTATGTCGGGATGTCCAAGGCGTAGTGATAGGTGTCATTGATATAGCGGTAGTAGTTCATGTCCAGAGCCTGGTAGACCAGGACTTTATCGTAGCTTTCTTCGTTAGAGCTGTTCAGCAAACCGTAGGGAGTGTTGGCAGCAAAGGCTGTGGAAGATACGACGGCCAGTCCGGCCAGGAGAAGGGCCAATTTTTTACATTTCATTTGTAGAAATCTCCTTTCCTACTCTCTTTTTGCACTAGGTTCAGATAAAAATAGATGCAGGCGTAGTTCCTGCACCTATTTTTATCCTATTATAGCATATTTGAACGTAGTCTGTCAGGGATCGGTGGCAAGTGACACAGAACTGTTACATTGCGCCGCTGGCAGGTTAGTTCAGTTTTTTGATATCTCCAATGGGACGGATGAGGTCGAAGGTCCGTGTGAGGAGGTTCATGCGGTTTTCTTTGACAGCCGGGTTTTCGTGCATGACGAGAACGTTGTCGAGGAAGTTGTTGATGGCTGGTACGCCTTTGGACAGTTCCTGAATAGCACCGGTAATGTCATAGACGGCATAGTGCTGGTGTACTGTGTTTTCCAGGGCGGTTACAGCGGCATAGAGGGCTTTTTCTTCTTCTGTTTCAAAGAGGTTCGGGTCTACGTCGGTGTCTTCAGCGTCTTTGATCATGTTGCCTACGCGCGTGAAGGCCTGGAGCAGGTCTTCCTGGCTGCGGATGTCGGCAGCGATGAGGGCATCAGCCCGTTTGGCTGCTTCAGCGGCGTTGAGCGTGTCCGAAGCGAGGACGCAGTCGATAATATGGTAATCCATGTCTTCGTCCTGGAAGATGTTTTTCAGACGAAGCGTGAAGTAGTCTGTGAGCTGGTCGATGACCGTGGCGCGTTTGGCTGCTTCTGTATCGAGGAGGCTCAGGATGTAGGCGAATACTTCCTGCAGGTTCAGGTTCCAGCCGGCTTCCATGAGGATGTGCAGGCAGCCGATAGTCTGACGGCGCAGGGCGAAGGGATCCTGCGAGCCCGTCGGGATGAGGCCCAGGCTGAAGGAGCCTGTAATCGTATCGAGCTTGTCGGCCAGGCCGAGGATTTTGCCAAGGGTCGTCTGTGGCAGGTCGTCACCGGCAAAACGCGGCAGGTACTGTTCGTAAATGGCTGTAGCGATTTCCGGTTTTTCGCCGTCAATCTTGGCGTATTCACAGCCCATGACGCCTTGGAGTTCCGTGAATTCGGCAACCATCTGGGTCAAGAGGTCCGTCTTAGCCAGGGCGGAGACGCGTTTCAGGTCTTCGTCTTCTACGCCGAGGTCGAGCTTGTGATTAAGGAATACGGTAATAGCCGACAGGCGTTCTGCTTTGTCTTTAAGCGTGCCGAGGCCATCCTGGAAGACAATGCGCTGCAGGTCGCCGACGCGGTCGCTGAGTTTCTTTTTCTTATCTTCTTCAAAGAAGAATTTGGCATCGTCCAAACGGGCGCGGAGTACGCGTTCGTTGCCGTGCTGTACCGTTTCCAGATGATAGTCGTCGCCGTTGCGGACCGTGAGGAAGAGGTTCATAAGGTTACCATCTTTGTCGTGCATGGGGAAATAGCGCTGATGGTCTTTCATCGGCGTAATGATGGCAGCTTCCGGGAGCTGGAGGAATTCTTTATCGAATTCGCCGCACAGGGCTGTCGGATATTCGACGAGGAAGATGACTTCTTCCAGGAGGTCTTCGTCCATCATGATAGTGCCGCCTTTTTCGTCAGCTAAGCGCTGGAAGCCGGCGAGAATCATCTGTTTCCGTTCTTCCGGATCGACGATGAGGAAATGGTCCCGTGCTGTGTCTACATAGGCAGCCATAGAGGGGATTTCGAAATCGCCCGTACCGAGGAAACGGTGGCCACGGCTGATCTTGCCGCTCTGGACGTTGGCAATGGAGAACGGAATGACGTCTGTGCCAAAGAGGGCGACGAGCCAGCGCAGGGGGCGTACAAAGTGAACCGTCTGAGAGCCCCAGATCATGCTCTTCGGGAAGCTCAGGGACAGGATGATGTCTTTCAGGATATCCGGCAGGAGACCGGCTGTTTCGGCGCCGATGGTCGTAACGTTGGCATAGACGTAGCCATCTTCTACGACGAGATCTTCGACGGCGATTTTCTGGCCGCGGGCAAAGCCCATAGCAGCCTTGGTCGGTTTGCCTTCAGCGTCGAAAGCGATCTTGACGGAAGGTCCTTTATTTTTAGCCGATACGTCGGCCTGTTTTTCCGCTACGCCGGCAACGAGGAGGGCAATACGGCGCGGTGTGCCGAGGGAGCGGATGGATGTATAGGTAATATTGGCGGCATCCAGTTTCTTTGCAGCCAGGTCTTTTACTTGGCTGAGAATGGATGGCATATAATGGGCAGGGATTTCTTCCGTGCCGATTTCCAGCAATATGTCTTTACTCATTTGTTTTCCTCCTTCAGCATTGGGAATCCTAATTTTTCGCGCTGTTCAAGGTAAGCGCGGGCGCAGGCACGGGACAGGTTGCGGACGCGGCCGATGAAGGCGGCACGTTCGCTAACGCTGATGGCGCCGCGGGCGTCGAGCAGGTTGAAGGTGTGCGAGCATTTGAGGGCATAGTCATAGGCCGGCAGTACGAAGCCGGCTTCGATAGTGCGCATGGCTTCGGCTTCATAGAGGTCGAAGAGGTGGAACAGGAGCTTGGCGTCGCTGACTTCGAAGGCGTAGGAAGACTGTTCAAATTCGTTCTGATGGAAAATGTCGCCGTAGGTTACGCCGTCGGTCCATTCGAGGTCATAGACGTTGTCTACGCCCTGGATGTACATGGCCAGACGTTCCATGCCGTACGTGATTTCCGAGGAAACGGGATGGACGTCGATGCCGCCGACCTGCTGGAAGTAGGTGAACTGAGTGACTTCCATGCCGTCGAGCCAGACTTCCCAGCCCAGGCCCCAGGCGCCGAGGGTCGGCGATTCCCAGTTATCTTCTACGAAACGGATGTCGTGTTCTTTTAAATTGATGCCCAGTACTTCGAGGCTCTGCAGGTAGAGTTCCTGGATGTTATCCGGGCTCGGTTTGCAGATGACCTGGAACTGATGGTGCTGATAGAGACGGTTCGGGTTGTCGCCATAGCGGCCGTCAGCAGGACGACGGGACGGTTCGACATAGGCTACGTGCCACGGTTCCGGGCCCAGGGTACGAAGGAAGGTGGCCGGGTTCATCGTGCCGGCACCTTTTTCTACATCATACGGTTCCTGTATGATGCAGCCCTGGGAGGACCAAAACTTCTTCAAAGCGAAGCTCATTTGCTGAAAATTCATGGATTATTCCCTCCTAATAATAAAAAAAGCCCCTGTAACATCGTAGTGATGTTACAGGGACGAGTAAACACCCGCGGTTCCACCCTGATTGGCCCAAAGGGCCCGCTCAGTTCAGGCGGCCATACGCACCCAAAGGGGCTTCCTGCCGCAGCCTCAGGAAGGCCTTCGGCAACCGTTGGCAGGCTTGCACTATCCCTGTCTCGCTGCATGGTGGCTGTCTACTCTTTTCCGTCATGGGCTTTGTTTCATGCCGTTAATGGTATCACAAGATTGGGAGACTGTCAATAAATTCACGCGGTGATGAAGACTTTGACTAATGGATTGAGAGTTCTGTAATTATGTTGTTATACGGCGCAACGCCCGCACAGGATTGGCTCCAGGATTGAATTTCTTTAATCCTGGAGTAGTTACGGCGCAACGCCCGCACGGGGATCGGCTCCAGGATTGAATTCTTCAATCCTGGAGTAGTTACGGCGCAACGCCCGCACGGGATTGGCTCAATGATTGAATTCTTCAATCATTAAGTAGTGACGGCGCAACGCCCGCACAGGGATTGGCTCAATGATTGAATTCTTCAATCATTGAGTAGTGACGGCGCAACGCCCGCACAGGGGCGTTGCGTCTCTATCGAGCGCTTCGCGCCCACTTTTCCTTTTTGTCTATCCACGTTACGGCTGTACCGTTTCGCCTCTATCGAGCGCTTCGCGCCCACTTTCCCCCCAGGGAAAGCTTGGGGAAAGCTTTTCAAAGTTCTTACAGTCTTTGCACTTTTGTTATACATTTCTCCCTTATACTTGAGGCAAATGAAAGATGTGCTTACAGGTGCATGACCTGTGTTGGCATGTTCTCTCAACTTATAAGGAGGATTCTAATATGGATGAACATAACGGGGTTTCACGGCGTGGCTTTTTGAAGTTGGCAGCAGGGTCTGCTTTGGGGGCGGCTATTTTATCGGTTCCCGCTTTATCTTTGGCCAGTGAGTTGACTGGTGGTGCAACGACGGTGAAACGGAAGCTTGTTCCGGTGACGTTGAAGGGGTTGCCTCGTGATGCGATGGCAGCGGCAAAGGCTTCGACGCTGGTATATGATTCCTTCTCTTCGATTATTTCTATAAGCCAGAAAATTTCTGACGCTAGCTTGCGCAGTGCTGTGTTGAAGCTGCTCAACGATCCGACGCCGACGTTTATGGCCAATTACCCTGGCCAGAGTGCTATTTCCCGGCTTTACAGCCAGCTGGCCAGTGCCGGTCTGATCGATACGTCTAAGATTGATGTAGCCCATCTCCTGCCGCCGTATAACGGCAGCGTCCAGCCCTTTCGCACGGCGCCTGGCAGCGGCTACGGCAGCCATCACTCCTATCCCGGTGGCTTGGCTACGCACGTGGGCGTCAATATGCACATTACGTCGTATATTTGCGATACGTATAAAGAAGTCTTCGGCTACGATGTCCACCGCGATGTGGCCCTGGCTGGCCAGGCCATGCACGATATCTGTAAGCCTTTCGTCTTTCAGTGGCAGCCGGACGGAGCCTCCCTGAAGGAATACACCATTGCCGGCCAAGGTGCGCATCACGTCATTTCCTTGGCCGAAACGATTTACCGCGGCTTCCCGCCTGAAGTTGTCGTAGCCCAGGCCTGTGCCCACGGTGCGCCGTCGTCGCCGAAGGAAGAAGAAGCAGTCGTCGGCTGGCTCCGCGCCGCTGCTATGATGGCACAAAAGGATCCTGTCGATTACGGCCTCATTAACGGCATGGGCGGTCTTCCGGCACCGCATCACCAGGAAGGCTACATCGTCCACCTGGGTGACCACGACTGGGTTCTCTCTGTACCGGCAGCCCAGAAATCGGTCGTCCTCTTGAAAACCATTGCCCGCGAAAAATACGGCATGTCCGAAAGCGACCTCAACGGTGCCCTCTTCAACCATTTCCGCAACTACGTAGGAGCCCAGCTTTCCTTCATGTTCCTCAACTTCCTCGAAGCTGAACCGAGCGGCATGGAACAGGCCTACAGCCAGGTACGCCGTGTCATCACGCAGTAAACTGCGCCATCTCACGGCTTCCTATACATATCCTCTCCTCTTGCACACAGGAGGGCCTCATCTCTCATCTTTTCTCTCTCGCACGTCAAAAAGCCATCGTCCTTCTCCCGTGACGATGGCTTTTTGGCGTGTTTTTTTTCTTAGAGGCTGGCGCCGAGGGCGCGGGCTTTTTCCATAAATGCGCTGTGCCGCGTCATAGACGGCGTACCGCAGCCGGTGCCGAGGATAGCTCCTTTATCGTCAAAATGACAGTATTTGACGAGTGTCTTATAGTGCAGGGACAGGGCTTCAAAGGTCCAGGCATCACTATTCCAGGCGACAGCCAGAAGGGCCGATTTCATATGCTTGGCATGGAGGCTGCTGTTGAAGGAACAGAAGCGGTCGATGACGACCTTCAGCTGGGCTGACATGCCGAAATAGTACAAGGGCGTGGCAAAGACGATCATATCCGAGCTGAGAATGGCCGCTTTGATGCCATCCATGGAATCGTGCAGTATACAGGGTCCTTCGTAGCCGCAGGCGACGCAGCCTGTGCAGGGCTGGACGTTGGCGTGGGCTACGTCGATAACCTGTACGTCGTGACCTTTAGACTGGGCGCCTTCCGTAAAGGCTTCGGTCAGTAAATGGGTCGAGCCGTTGACATTCGGGCTCGCCATGAGAACAACGATTTTCATGAAACTTCCTCCTTCGGGGTATAACAAACCGGGCCTGGGCGGCTGTTGGGACAAGATACCGCAGGCCCGGTGAAATAGCCTATATAAACTTAGAGATCCTGACAAGACGGGACGCCGTAGGCGCCTTTAGCCGACTGAACGGCGCGGCGGACGGCTTCTTCCATGACATAGGCAGCGAGGGTGCCTGTCGTGTTGATTTCGGCGTTGACAGTGCCTACGCTGAGGGCGTAAAGGGAATCACCATCGGCCATGGTGTTGACAGGGCGGATGGAACGGGCAATACCGTTGCCTGCAAAGGCAGCGAGCTTACCGAGCTGTGCCTTGTCGAAACGGCCGTTGGTAATGATGGCACCGATAGTCGTATTGGTTACGGCTGCTGCGGCGCGCTGGGAAAAGAGCGTATCTGTCTGGCCGTATTCGTCGAGGAGGACGCGGCGCGTGTCGGCAAAGCCCTGGCCGTCTTTGGCGCGCATGCCGGCCAGAATCTGGCCGTCGCCACTGATAACGTCGCCTAAGGCGTTGACGGCTACGACGGCGCCTACCTTGATATCCCCTGCCTGGGCGGCAAAGATACCGAGGCCCGATTTCATCATATAGTCGGCGCCACAGGCCTTCCCTACGGTAGCGCCTGTACCGGCTCCGTAGTTGCCCGGCTGGACGTCGTTCGTTTCGGCAGCCACACAGGCGGCGTAGCCTAAGGCCGCATCAGGACGGACGTTGCTGCCACAGCCTAAGTCGTAAATGCATGAGGCGACGACGAGGGGCACCTTGCAAATGCGCGTGTCGAAGCCAATATCGTGTTCTTCCAGGTAACGCATGACACCGCCGGCGGCATCGAGACCGTAAGCGCTGCCACCGCTGAGGAGGACGGCATGAATCCGGTCGGCTGCTGCCCGCGGGTTGAGGAGCTCCGATTCCCGGCTGGCCGGACCGCCACCACGTACATCGAGGCCGCAAGGAGCGCCGTCAGGACATATGATGACTGTACAGCCTGTGCCGGCCGCTTCGTTTTGGCTGTTACCGATGGAAAAGCCACCAATATCTGTCAATTTAATTTCTTGAAGCACTTATTTCACCTTCTTCTGAAAGTCCTGCCAGAGCATACTCGGCTGGATGCCTGTGTTGTTCTGGTATTTACCACCGTGGTACGTATCGTATTCTCCGTCAATATCATGATAATAAATCTGGCAAATTTCGACATCCGGGTAAATGCGGATCGGCTGGACGCAGAAGATTTCCAGTGTCCAGTAGCCGGCAAAGCCGACGTCACCAAAGCCAGCCGTGACGTGGATGAAGACGCCTAAGCGGCCAACAGACGAACGGCCTTCAAGCATAGGGATGTAGCTTTCCGTTTTCGTGTATTCATTGGTCCGGCCCAAATAGAGCTTGTTAGGCTGCAGGACGTAACCGCTCTTGGGGATATAAATGGTCGAAGCCGGGTTGGGCTTGGCCATGTCGAGCTCGTGATTATCGTAGACCATAAGCTGGTTGTGTAAGGACAGGTTATAGCTGTTGGGATTCACCCGGTCAGGATGAAAGGGCGTAATGATGATTTCTTTACCTAAATGTTTGACAATTTCCTTGCCGGACAAGATCATGATAGTTCCTCTCTCTTCGTACGCGCCTGGGGGACGCAGTGGTATCGTTTTTATAATTTTACATGATATATTATACTCTAGAGAGGAACAGGCGTGCAAGTCTGGGGGGATTCCCGTGTTGTCCGTTGCTCTTGATGCTGTTTCTACATCAAGAACATTCTTCCTACATCATTTGCAGGCAATATGATGTAGGAAGAATATTTTAAAAAAAGAACCTTTCGCAGGTTCTTTTTTTGTGTCTTATCCTCTGTCGAAGCAGGTTTTTTTGTCGGCTTCTGTAATGGGCCGGATGACCTTGCAGGGGTTGCCTACAGCGACGCTGTTGTCGGGGATGTCCTTGACGACAACGCTGCCGGCGCCGATGACGACGTTGCTGCCGATGGTGACGCCTGGGAGGACGTGGACGGCGGCGCCGATCCAGACGTTGCTGCCGACGGTGATGGCATAGGCGTATTCCAGGCCGGCATTACGTCTTTCGTAGTCGACGGGATGGCCGGCTGTGTAAAAGCCGCAATTGGGTGCAATGAAGACGTTGTCGCCAAAGGTGACGGGAGCGCCGTCCAGGATGACCGTGTTGTGGTTGGCGAAGAAATTGTCACCTACGTGGATATTGTAGCCATAGTCGCACCAGAAAGGCGCCATAATAGCACAGTTTTTTCCCTTACTACCCAGGAGCTTTTCCAGGATAGCGGCCTGCTTTTCCGTTTCTGATGGGCGGAGGGAATTGAAATCGTAGCAAAGATCCTTGGCCTGCGTCCGTTCGGCCACGAGAGCTGCATCATTATTGGCATCGTAAAGCTGGCCATGTTGCATTTTTTCTTTTTCTGTCATGGTGTACTCCTCTAGTTAGTCATGGTATATAGTAGAATATCACAGTTGAAAGGCCGTACAGCCCTATTGTTTTCTAGGCCGATACTGCCGGTTTCGGCTTAACGCAGTGCCATTCCGTCGTGGTAGGCTTGTCCTACTTTTTCTCCTAAGGAGAGGTAAATTTTGTTCATCCAATCAAAGGCCAGGGGATGGAATTTGTCAAAGGAGACCTTGCCGTCTTCTCCTAGAATTCGTTCATCCAAGCTGACGTTGACGATTTCGCCTACGAGGCGCCACGTTTCCGGGTCGTAGCTTTTGACACGGCATTCGACAGCAAAGGGGAGCTCGTCGATAAGGGGTGCATCGACAAACTCTGATTTCGTCGTATGAAAGCCTGTCTTGGCAAATTTATCTTCTACTCTGCTCCCAGGTGTGATGCCTAAGTAGTCGCAGGCGGCTTCGTGTTCAACGTCGGCCATACTGACGATGAAGGCACCCTTAGCAAGAATGCCTTTTAGAGTGTGACGCTGGGCAGCGACGGTGATAGAGATTTCTTTTTCATGACTGATGCCGCCCCAGACAGCGAGCATAGCGCAAGGTTCTTCCTTAGCATCGTAGGCCGAGAGCATGAGCACCGGCAAGGGCATGATGTACGGTTTGGCACCGATATTGATTCTGGACATGGTAGTTCCTCTCTTTCTTCACTTTCTTCTATACCACATGACGTGGGAGCTGTCTTTGCCAATAGCTTCGACGTTTTGAATGATTCCTTTGTGGACGCGGTTCAGGTAGGTCCGGCCCAAGCTGAGCTTAATGCCTCTAGGCATAGTCCATTCCACGCCGAAGAGGGATTTAATGTCGAATTTCGTCCCCTGTGGCAGGGCTTCTACCTTATCTAAAAGCTGCTTATAGTATTCGTAGAATGTATCCTTTTCGAGAACCATGCTCTTGATATAGCACGGCACAGTCAGCCCCTGTGCGTCGGCATTTTCTTTGAGCGATTTGTATTCATCCGGCGTGAGCAAGAGTTGTACGTTGATTTTGTCCATAAGCAGGCCTCCTTTCTGATTATTAATATATATCAGAGTATATCATATGTCAATTACTGAAATATATTAATAAGCAGAGGGCTTCGTATCAGAGCAAGCAAATACGCCGTACGCATCCGCGTACGGCGAGTGAGAAAAGAGAAAATGCAGTTGCCGCGTACCGCGACTAGGCTTTGCTTTGTTTTCTGACGAAGTGGCCCGGCCCGGTTTCTACGAGTTCCCCGTCCAGGTCGTACTCGTCCCGGCTATAGGCAGGCACGATTTTTTGTCGTTCGTAAATTGGGTCCGGCCGCAGGATGGAGGCCAGGAGCTGGCGCGTGTAGGCATTGCCAGGATGGTTAAAAATGGCCTCTGTCGGGCCGATTTCGACGAGCTTGCCTGCGTACATGACGGCGACGCGCTGGCTGATGTGGCGGACGACGGCCAGGTCATGGGCAATGAAGAGCATGGAAAAGTGCTGTTCTGCCTGCAGGTCCTTGAGGAGGTTGATGATTTGCGCCTGAATGGATACGTCCAGGGCGGCAATCGGTTCGTCGGCGATCATCAGCCTGGGGGCCACAGCGAGGCAGCGGGCAATAGCAATGCGCTGCCGCTGGCCGCCGGAAAGATCAGCCGGATACATGGCACCGTAGCGATCGTCCAGGCCGACGCGGTGCAACAGGCGCGTAAGGAGCGCGTCTTCTCCGCCCTGATGGCCGTGGGTCAGGCGCAGGCCTTCACGGATACTGTCGGCACCGGTCATACGCGGGTTTAGGGCGCCGTCAGAGTCCTGGAATATCATGTGCAGGTCTTTGGCCAGCTTCTTTTGCCAGGGCTGGCGCAAGGCCGCTGTGGAAATGTTCTGGCCGGCAAAAAGCAGCTCACCACTTGTTGCCTCGTGCAGGCCCATAATGGTCCGAGCCAAGGTCGATTTGCCACAGCCTGATTCCCCAATGAGGCCCAATGTTTCCCCGTCAGCAATGGTCAGGGAAACATCATCGACAGCTTTGAGTACATGTCCTCCATCCAGCCGAAAATATTGACACAAGTGACGTAATTCAAGTAATGCCATACTCTAGCCTCTCTTCTGCAGCCATGCCGGCTGTGGTATTTTCGGTGCCCGCGGATCCAAAAGCCATGTAGCCGCCTCGTGGGTTGGCGAAACAGAGAAAAATGGCGGGGCTGTTTCATAGTCGATGGCCAGGGCATAAGGATTACGTGCCGCGAAGGCATCACCTGCTGGCGGAGGTGCCAAATAGGGCGGCATGCCGGGAATAGCTTGAAGCCGCTCGCCCGGTCCGACAGCTGACGGCAGGGCCTGCAGGAGACCCCACGTGTAGGGATGCCGGGCGTCGTAGAATATCTCGTCGGCTGTACCGATTTCGACGATTTTTCCGGCATACATGATGGCGACGCGGTCGGCCAGGCGGGCTACGACACCCAAATCATGGGTAATGAAAAGGATCGACAGGCCCATGACGTCGCGCAGGTGTTTGAGCAAATCGAGGATCTGCATCTGCACGGTCACATCGAGGGCCGTCGTCGGTTCATCAGCCAGGAGGATGTCCGGTGACGCCGCCAGGGCAATGGCCAGGGCGCAGCGCTGGCGCTGACCGCCGGAAAAGGCCTGGGGCAGCATGTGCAGGCGATGTTCCCCATCAGAAATGCCGACGAGGTGTAAGAGCTCTACAGCCCGTTCATCCGCTTCTTGACGGCTCAGCTTTTCTTTACGGATTAAGGCCTCGCGGAGCTGTGCGCCCATCGTCATAGACGGGTTGAGTGTCGTCAGCGGGTTTTGAAAGACCATGGCAATGGTTTTGCCGCGCAGGGCCTGCATTTGTGTATCTGTATACGCTGTAATGTCCGTATCATGAACCGTAATGGTGCCTGATGTAATGGCGGCATAGGCCGGCAGGAGCTTTACGAGGGAGCGGCACAGAACCGATTTGCCACAGCCTGATTCACCGGCCAGGGCGAGTATTTCCCCTTTCTTCAGGGCCAGCGACACGTCCCGTACGGCTTCGACGGAACCGGCTTCGGTATGAAAGGTAACAGATAAATGATCGACATGCAAGGCATATTCCCCCATAGGATGGTTCCCCTTTCTAAAATGCAGAAAGGCCGGAAGCCTCCTGCAGGAGGTTTCCGGACATATTCTGCGTGCTTTTTTGCTTACTGGATATCCCAGTCTTCAATGTTCCACATAACGCCGACGGCGTGGTGGCCGAGGATGCGTTCTGTCGAAAGGCCGGTTACTTTCTTGGCGGCGACGTAGTTACCGTCCAGGTAGGCAACCATGATGTAGGCCGGATTCTGTGCCCAGGCCTGCTGGAATTCGTTGTAATACTGTTTCCGCACAGCCGGGTCATAGGAGGCGCGGGCTGCCGCCAAGGCCCGGTCGACGGCAGGATTGCTGTAATGCGTGTAGTTGCCGCTGCCACCGGTATAGAACAGGTCGTACGTGCCGTTATCGGGATCGAAGGGAGCCGCTTCGCCGATGAGGAAGGATTCGAGGGTCTTCCAATCGAGCTTCGGTACGATGTGAACCTGCATGTCGACGCCAGCCTTCTTGAACTGGCTCGACGCGATCTGGGCGATATCGACGCGTTCCGTTTCGTATTCGCGCGTATCGACGCTAAAGGACAGCTTTTCGCCATCTTTTTCATAAATACCGTCACTGCCGAGGACCCAGCCCTTTGCTGCCATTTGCTGTTTGAAGAATTCCGGGTTGTAGTCGCGGTGGTTGACGTCTGGGTCATTATATTCGGCGTTCATCTGCAAGGGACTGTAGGCTACGGCACCCTGGCCGGTGAGGACGCTGTCGACGATGGCTTTCTTATCGAGGGCATAGCCCAGGAGGGGAATTATGTCGGCGTGTTTTTGCCAGAAGGCTGACTGGAAATTGGGGGCAATGGCGCGGTAATCGGCCGTCTTGAAATCATAGACGGTGAAATCCTTGTTGTCGCGGAAGGATTTGGCGTTCTGCGCATTGAGCCAGGCCAAATCGACGCCACCGGATTTTACCTGGGCTGCTTTGGCGTTTTCATCAGGAATGATCTTAAAGATGATCTTGTCTATCTTGGGCTGTTTGCCGTAGAATTTGTCGTTCTTTTCAACCGTAATGGACTGGCCCTTATCCCAGCTGACGAACTTGTAGCGGCCTGTGCCGACTGGGTGCTGGTTGAAAGAATCGGTCATGATATTCTTGCCTTCCAAAAGGTGCTTGGGCAGGATACCGATGGTCAGATAATTGAGCATGGCTGAGTTCGGCTGGGACAATTTGATGACAACCGTTTTGTCGTCCGGCGTCGTAACCGATTCGATTTCCTTGTAATTGTCCGTAATAGATGCTTCCAAATCTTTATTGCTCGTCAGCGTATCGAGGGTAAACTTGACATCAGCCGCCGTAAAGGGCTGGCCGTCATGCCAGGTAACGCCGTCACGCAGGTGGAAGGTATAGGTCAGCGTAGCCGGATCGAATTCGTATTTCGTAGCCAGGTCCGGAATGGGATTGCCCTTGGCATCATAGGTCATAAGACCGGAAAAAATAATATCAGGCAATTCGTCGTGCGTATTCAAAATCGAATTGATCGTCGTATAATCGGCACTGGCATAGGTCAGGACCTTTTCGTTGCTCTTTGCCGAATCGCTGCCACAGCCGGCTGCTATGAGACAAAATGCAACGGCTAAGACAACTAAACAAACATACTTAAAAATTCTCATCTTCTCTCCTCCTAAAGATATGATTTCCCATAGGCCCTTAGAGATTGCTACAGCCACGATTCACCTCCCGTCGCAAGCAGTGGCCTATATGGGTAATACAAAGCAGGGTAACAACTAAAAAAATACCGGGAATAAAGATAACCCACCAGGCATTGGTGAGCAAGGCCCGGTTAGCCAACGACAGCATAGAGCCCCAGGAAATGATTTCTACGGGCAGGCCAATCCCCAAAAAGCTCAGTGTCGACTCCACCATCATGGCCGTGCCGATACTGGACACGACCATAAACATAATGGGCGACAGGAAATTAGGCAGCAAATGCTTCCAGACGATATGGAAAAAGCCTGCACCCATAGTTCGTGCTATGAGGACATAATCGCTGCCGCGGATTTGCCGGACTTCGCTGCGCACAATACGGGCCAAGTTCATCCACGACGAGACGCCGATGACCAGGGAAATGATAAAGACATCCGGCTCGTGAACAAAGGCCAGCATGAGAAGCATGAGCAAAATGGACGGAATACTGCTGATCAGCTCGGCCGTACGCATGAGGATGGAATCGGCAGCAGGCGACGCCAGACCGCTCAGGCAGCCGTAGGTAATGCCAATTGCCGTGGAAATGATCATGGCCAGGAAGCCGACGGTCAGGGAGACACGGCCGCCATACCAGATAATGGAAAAGATATCCCGTCCTAACGAGTCGGTGCCAAAGTAAAACTCGCGATTCGGCGGTGTATTCAGATGCTGGAGATAGAATTCGGCCGGATCGTGATTGGCTACGAGCGGCGCGGCAGCACACAAGACCAGGATTCCCGCCAGGATGACCATGGAAACGACCGGATAGGTGTGCCAAAGGTGCTGGAAGCGGGAATGCTTCGGAGCCGGTACAGGCGTATTTTTTCCCGGGCCTACGACTTGAAACAACGGTGATGCGTCCATGGCGAGTCTCCTTTCCCGGCTTTCATACGGCCGTCGATGTGTTCACTCAGGTTATGGGCTACAATACCTGAGGCGATGACGATCATGCCCGTAATGAGGACGATGAGCATGAGCAGATTGTAGTCGTGGTATTTGGCGCTTTCAATGGAGAGCCGGCCCAGGCCCGGATAGGAAAATACCGCTTCCACGACATAGGTGCCGCCGATGATGTGATTGACCGACACAGCCATGATGCTGATAATCGTGGGCCAGACGTTGCGCAGGCAGTGACGGCACAGGACCTGCAAACGGCTCAGGCCTTTCATTTTAGCCAAATAGACGTAATCCTGCCGGACTTCGTCGAGGAGCTTATTGCGAATCATGTAGGCGTAGTACCAGACGTGACTGGCAATCATGACCATTACGGGCAAAACCATGTGCTCTATACGGTTTACAAGATTGCCACTCTGGCCGGGGTCATAGGCGCCGCTGCCGGGCAGCCAGCCCAGGTTGACGTTGAAAACGAGGATGAGGAGCAAGCCCACCCAAAAGGCTGGCAGGTAATACAGAACCGTACCGGTCTTGCAAATGAACCGGTCGAGCCACGTATCTTCGTATAAGGTACAGCAAATGGCCAAGGCAATGGCCAGAACAAAGACGAGGATGTAGGACACTAAACCCAGAATCAGTGTATTGCCAATATAGTCAGCAATGACCTGACTGGCCGGTTCCTTGTACTTGAGGGAAATACCGAAATCACCGTGGACAGCATGATCGAGCCAAATGCCATAGCGTTCGTATACCGGCCCGTCCAGGCCCAAACGGTGGCGCGCCGCCATCTGTTCGGCTGTACTCATGCGTTCTACGCCGTCACCATAAAAGGATTGCAAGGGATCACCTGGCGCATAGGAGGCAACAAAAAAGACGACGACGGAAAGAATAGCCATGGCAATGAGGAAAATGAGGCAGTTACGCCCTATTTTTCGATACAGTTCAGAATGTTCCATAGAAGTCTGCTTCTTTCTTATTTTATTCGTGTGTATCTTGCATTTTTATCATACTTGCTTTTCGCATAACTCCACAATCCCCCATAGGGGGTAAAACCTTAGTAAATTCCCAAATTGGGGGTGCAGACGTTTTTTTGGACCGTCCTCACTTTGTAGGCAATAAGCCTAAAC
>OKSB01001812.1_pt1 | contig 20422 bp, 9 predicted proteins | sample 1601171 | NCBI WGS metagenome assembly OKSB01 (sample SAMEA3541496, study PRJEB24748) | human gut metagenome | biome: human gut; feature: human-associated habitat; material: faeces | place: China | collected 2012 | reverse complement strand
TATAATAACGACGGATTTTATCGGTTACTATATTGCGAGCGATGGTAAAAAGCAAAGACCAGACTGTATCTTTGTTCACGAATGCCCTGTGTTCCCATAAGCGGACAAAGACATCCTGTGCCAAATCTTCCGCTTCATGCGGATGGCAAATGCGGATAGCGATATAGTTCTTGATATACTCCTTATATTTAAGATAGCATTCAGAGAAGAAGTCGTCAAATGTAGCTTGCTGTTTATTCATGGCATTAAATTTATCCGTTTAACGATGATACAAAAGTAGGAACAAGTTTCAAATTCAAATACCACAAAAGTAACAGATAACAAAACTATCGTAACAAGCGTGTATTTTTGCAAAAACTTCCCATTTCATCGGGATAAATCTAACCGTCACACCAATAAAAAAGGGGATGTCGTTACATTTGACGACTCCCCTGTTCTTATATTTGCATGGATGAAAGCTTTCATCCGGAAGGATTCATTATTTATTTTCCTGTGATGCCTGGAAATCCGGTATACGTTTTACGTTCGCACCTTTCATCACACCTCTTTTGATCGCTTCATTCGTATCGGTGATTTCTTTCTTCACACGTTTATAGTATTCTTTTGTCAGTCCTTTCTCTACTGCTTCCGATTCTGTTACTGCCCAAAGATACTGATAATCCATCAACATCAAATCCGGTGCCACTATTTTAAAGAAAACACTATCATTTGCAAATTTTTCACGTAAGTCTCCCAAATAGATGGTATCTGCAGGATTTACCTCCTTAACATTTGCATTATTTTTTGAACTGCTACCTCCGCAAGAGGATAACATCAAACCTCCTACCAACAAAATTAAAACTAATACTTTCATATCAATATATATTATAAAATAAAACTTCTTCTGCCCCAATGTGAACAAGATCTTACAATTATCTCACTTATTCAGCGCAAATGTAATAATTAAACTACAAACACAAGCACAATGTCATTCTTTTCTTCCCGATTCCTCGGCATATTGCTTGGGAAGCATACCGAACATTTCTCTAAAACACTTCGAGAAATAGCTGGGTGAACTGAATCCTACCCGGTTCGCTATTTCAACAATCGGCAACTGACTTCCTTGTAATAATTGTGCCGCCCGTTTCAAACGGATGCTGCGAATAAAGTCTGTCGGTGTATGTCCGGTGATGGATTGTAGCTTACGGTAAAGGCTCATACGCACCATACCCAAATCGCCACTCAATTCTTCTACGCCATATTCCGGATTGTCCATGTTCTTTTCTATGTATTCCAGACACTTCTGTATGAGCTGTTCGTCTACTGAAGTAATGGTGATAGCACTCGGATTTACTTCTATGTTTTTACGGAATTCCTGTTTTCTCTTTTCCTGCTGCTCTATCAGCTTTTCAATGCGTACCATCAGCATATCAAAGTTGAAAGGTTTCGACATATAAGAGTCTGCTCCTACTTCATAGCTGTTAATCTTGATATCATCGGCAGTACGGGCTGTCAATAATATCACAGGTATATGGGAAGTCTGCACGTTCGTCTTGATCCGACGGCAAAGTTCGATACCGTCTACTTTCGGCATCATAATATCGCTGATAATCAGGTTCGGATTTTCCTCTATCGCTTTTCGCTCTCCTTCCTCGCCGTCTGCCGCTTCAATGATTTGATAAAAATCTTCTAACTGTTCTTTCAGGAAAGTACGGAATTCCTGATTGTCCTCCACTAACAACAGTTTCTTCAGGTTATCATCGACTGTAGATGTAGTGGTTTCTTTCTCTTTAATGTCTGGTGTTTCCGTTCCGATGATTTCTTCCGGCAGTTCGTTCGGTTCCGGTTTCAGGTCCATCGGCAACCAAACGGTGAATACTGATCCACGATCTATCTGACTGTCCACTTTAATACGGCCACCATGTATATTTACATATTCCCTTACCAAATGAAGTCCGATGCCACTGCCTATTTTTTCGTCCCCTTCATTTCCTACCTGATAGAAACGGTCAAAGATATAAGGAAGGTCTGATTCGGATATTCCGATTCCAGTATCAGATACGGATATTCTCACGTAGTTTCTTTCTTCTATCTCTTCTGTCGCGAGCTGTAAGTTCACTGTGCCTCCCTGCGGTGTATATTTGAAGGCGTTGGACAAGAGATTATTCATAATCTTATGTACCTTATCCCGGTCGAAGAACATATAAAGCGCTCTATGTTCAGATTGGTTCACAAAGTTAAGGTGCTTCTCTACTGCCATTGGCATGAAGTTGTTATAGGCAGAAACAATAAATTCCTCCATATCGCCGTTCATCAGATGCAACCTCTCTCCTTTCATTTCCAGTTTGCGGAAATCGAGTAGCTGATTCACCAATGACAATAGGTTTTGAGCATTCTTATAGATGGTATTCAGTTGCTTTTTCATCGCATCGTCTGTCAATCGACGTATCACCATGTCTAATGGCGTGATAATCAATGTCAGCGGAGTGCGGAGTTCATGGCTTATATTTGTGAAGAAGCGGAATTTCATCTGATCCAGTTCTTCTTTCTGCTTCAACGCTTCCTCTTCTTGCATACGAATCATCTTCTGCCGGTTGCGGCGGTTTATTACGTAGATCAGCCCGAAGATTAAGAGAATAACTAAAATTGCATAGAAAATACGAGCGGCCAGTGTATCCCAGAATGGGGGATGAATTACAATTTTGAATGCAGACTCCGGTCCCCATATCCGGTCGTTTCCGGCAGCGGACACACGGAAGATGTATTCGCCCGAAGGGAGATTATTATAGACCACACGTCCTTGTCCATTCTCAAAAAGGGTTTCCGTCCATTCTTTGTCAAATCCTTCCAGTTGGTAACGGAAAGAGGTTTGAGAAGGATTAGGGAAGTTCAGACCAGAAAACTCAAGTGTGATATAGTTCTCATCATATTTTAATTGTACTTCGTCCGAATAACTTAATGCTTTATCAAATAAGACACGTCCGTTATATATTTCGCCCGAAACAACCGGAACATTAAACAAGCGGAATGAGGTAAACAGAGGACGATTGAGGCACTGATTATCTATCATGTTTTCTGGTGAGAAAGCAATAAAGCCGTTCATCAGCCCCAGGAAAAGCTGATTGTCCCTGGTCATTAACGAAGGGAAACTATATAAATCATCCTGACGGATTTCATCTTCCGACAGACAGCTGATTACATGAAAGCTGTATTTATCTGCTCTTCTGTCTACTTTTATCTTATAAATAGAAGTGACTGTCGAAATCCATATATCATGGTTCTTATCTTCCACTACGTTCAGGATAGCTTTAGACAGACCTTCTTCTTTCCCTAATGTGTAGCTTTGCCCATTGTAAGTCAAAACGCTCAAGCCATATTGTGTAGCAAACCATAAAGTTCCCTCATGGTCTTTGAGTATCTGATTATACTTGATACTTCCCTGATTGAAAATAGAATTAGCCTGGCCGTCTTCCTCCGGTATCCATATTTTATTCGTTGCAGGATCGTAAATGTAGAGTCCGTTATCACTGCCTACGACCAACCGGGATTGATTATCTATGGCCAATGCATTCGCTACTTTATATTTTTTGAGTTCGGGAAACTGTTCGGACAATAAGTTTATTTGCCCGTTTTCAGGATTGAATAATCCTACACCACCATATATACTTACCCACAATCGACCGGAAGAATCTTCGACCATGACACGGATATTACTGAAATCCAATTCATTCTGATAATCCGTATCGGGATAATCGTAAGATTGTACCTTTCCATGATCTATGCAGTAGAGCCCATCGTGGTATGTTCCGACCCAAACACGCTTCTTGCTGTCCTCATAAAGTACACGGCAATTCTTCTGACTGAATTCATGATAGAATCTGTTCATGCTTTTAGTCTCCGGTTCATAGCGATAGACACCCTGAGTAGTACCCATCAGAATTTCTCCTTTAGATGTTTCGAGCATACAGCGGATTTCCTCTCCTTTCCAGTCGCCATTTATCATCTTCTTATTGTACAGCACTATTTTATTCATGCTGGGATGATAATAACACATTCCCTGATTATAAAGTCCTATCCAAACGGAATTATTTTCCCGGTCGCAATAGATGCTTTGAATACCGTTTCGTACTGTATTACCTGATAATAAAGGAATATCCAGTGTCCGGGTTACAGAGAAATTGTGCATATCAATGACATAGAATCCATCGATAACGGTTCCTACCCATGCATTTCCACCTTTATCCACATCCATAGAAGTAAACCATGAATAGTGTCCGAGTTGGATACCTGAAATTTGGTTCCATTTTTTATTATAGACATCATAATAGCCTACTCCACGATCCCACATCAACCAAAAGTCACCATTATCGAGTATCTTCAAAACCACACGGTCATCCGGTTTCAGTTGGTCTTTCAGGAAATCAAGTTGATGCACGAAACGTTTCTTTTCTAAATCGTAGCAACGGATAGCCCCTTTCTGATGAACCATCCAACTGTATTTTCCATGACTTTCTACTCCGAGTAATCCTCCATAGTATTCCATAAACTCATCATTCCTACAAACCTGTTCGATTGATTTTGTCTCTGCATCGTACATATAGACAGAGGAACCCGGCGTCAGAAACCAACAATGTTTCTCTGAATCAATAATCAGGTCCGCCACTTTATCCTTTAAGCCGAATTGTTGAAATAAAGAATCTACGTTATAGATGTACTGTTCGGTAGTCAAATCGAAGACGCGTAGGCTCTTGCGTTCTTTCATCCACAAACGTTTGTCGGCATCAATATATTGTTCGGGAATAATATGGTTATATGCTATCGAATATTCGCCATGAATATTGAAAGGGAAATTTGAATAGTTCGCACCATCATACAGGCTTAATAACACAGTACTTCGCACACCGATACGTCCGTCGGGAATGGGGAAAACGCTTTTTACATAGTTATCCGGTAATCCTTCGACAACTCCAATCTGGCGGAATACATAAGGGGATTCTTGCGAGCTAATATAACCCGGATACAATAATCCCATTAGTATGATTAACAAACATATTCGAATTTTCATGGCCATCTTTTTTTGTAGTACTATTATTAAGTACGAACGAAGAATCAAATCCCCTTATCCTACTTTACTATTATTTTCTGAATTTCGAGTTTATCTCCGGCTTGCTCTATCTGTAAACGAAGTACACAAGCTCCTGCGGGAAGAGTGAGTTTTCCTATTTCTCTTTCCGTCCATTGTATAGAACTGGGTAATTGCATGGGTTCTGTCTTTACTTCTGAATCAGAAGCTACGGACAATAAAGAATTTCCTTTTGATTGATAAACAAGATAAACGGTATAATCTCCATCGGTAGGAATACTTACAGTATAATTCATCCATTCTCCATCTTCTATTTGGGTAACGACGTAATTATCTTCTTCTTTTCGTAGCTCTACTGCTCCGTCAGGTCTGTATTCGTTGCCACGTTTCTTTCCTACATTGTGATAGGTATGCCCTTCGGGATCTTCCGCAAGACAATAATAATCGTAATCGGCAGCCGATATTTCACTAGGTAGCAAATGAATTCCTGATACACGCTTTCCCGTAGAGAAAGAAACGGGATCGCCTGCCATCCAGGGAGTCAATCGCTTGGTCAATGTTCCCCAGTCAGTCCATTCATAAAACCAGTTGGGTGCTATCCCCCAGTTTTCGCAACCGTGATGTTCTATCATATAATCACGGTAACGTTTCAACCAGGTATAGTTGTTCTCCGGCAATCCAGCACGTACTGCATAATGCGCCAATGCCATTTCACGAGTTCCGCCACTACCTGCTACGTCTCCACGTCCGTGAGGAGATACGGCTACGGATTCCCAACGTCCACTACGGCTTTTTATCTGGAGAAATTTTCCGTTCTCAAAGGTAACTTCATTTGAATTCTTACTATAACTTGTCGGTTCCCAAGGCTCTTTTTGCTCTTCATAGGTCTGGACTTTAGAGAGGTTATAACGATAGTTCCATTCCAAACCAAGAAGCAAACGGTTATTGAGACAATTATACAAAGAATCTCCCTGATTCCATGCCATTTCTGCGATAGCTACATAATTGTGGATACCTGCCAATACATGTCCCTGGTCGCGACTCGACTCCTGACATTGACCGTTTGGATAGATATAATACTGTAGCTGTTCATCGTATCCATAATCTGAAATCTTGTTTTCTCTTCCTTCCAATTTATAATCAAGCATGGTTGGTGATTTCTTAATCGGTTCTTTGCTAGTGACCGTCGGTCCTGAAGGATAAGGTAAATCATCCGGTCGATGCTTCATTCCCAATAAATAACGGTAAGCACGGTCATACATTACTTCGTTATCTAAGTAAATCCCCATTGCCATCATTCCACGAGCAGCGAAAAGTCCTTGATTACCAAACCTTGCGGCATCGAAATTAAAAATATTCCAATAGAATGTAACTCCGTTCTTTGAATCATCCCAGTAATTTGCATATTTGGAAGAGAAATCTTCCGTATTGCTATATCCAGGATAGACCAACATATTTTTAAAACGTTGCTGGCCTTCTACTTTCCAACCGGAATAATCACGCATTAATTCGGCGGCATCAATTAAAAGGTAAATCTTTCCGTTATCTAATGGTCCTGTTCCACGACTACTTGTATTGGTATAATAAGAATTAGCATTCAGATATTCGACCGCTTTACGGGCATAAGCCTCATCGCCCGTCAGATGCCAAAGCAATGCTAAGTCATGTGCCCGCCTGCCATCTACTCCGATAGTAGCATTAAAACGTCCTTCTCTGATTTGTTTTCCCCGATTGATAACTTGCGTATTGAGTGAAGAATAGGGAGATTCCTTTAATTTCAGAAAAGTAGAATAATAAGGCTCATGTTTCGCCTTGACCATAGCTTTCATCCGGTCTAAATCACCTTGGGTATAGGTGATTCCGGGATGGATAAAGTTACGTCGTTGCGCTTGCACTCCATTTTGAATATTCCCAATCCATACAATCCCAATAATCCATATAATTTTGTTAATCATAGTGCGATTCGTTTTTTATACAAGTGATAAGCAAAGATAGTATTTAGTAATAAAAAGGAGTTCAAAGTGAATGAAACATTTACTTTGATTAGCATAAACCCGGGAATAAAACTCTTGTATTTATACTCATGGTTCTCTTCCAGACTCCTTAATTCTGATTCCAGTGCAGCTTTGCTCTCATCTATTAATAGATAAGTTATTATCTTCCTATTGCAAAGTTCTTTCCTTCTAATACTAAAGTTACTCTTATCTAATAGAAATCTATAATTGCAAGCTTTGATTATAAAAACGAAAGTTTCATTTATATAATTGCAAGTTCTAATTATATAAATGAAACTTGCATTTATAGTTTATGTTTAACCTAAAGAAAGTTTGATATTAGAAGAAAAGAAGTTTGCACCTAATACAAAGAGATTTTTCCATTCATACTTCATATACCAGATTATGCTATTTGACTGTGATATTCTTTATGTATTCATTCGTGATAAAATCATCTATATTTTTCATCTTCATGCCGTTGATAATCACATTATCGAAGATGATATTCTTGACGGAACGTTCTTTATCAAACCCTTTCAATAGAGATGGATTCTCCCCTACTCCATTATAAATGATATTCCGAAAAATAATATCTTCAATTCCCCGGCCGGGTTGCTTATCATACTTTGAATTGAAACGAACATTAATATGAAACAATCTTCCCTCCTGGATATTCTCTACACGGATATCCTCAAATAATGCCTTGCGTACCAAGTTTTTATCACCGCAATCCACTGCCATACAGCCCTGATAAAGAAGATCATCTTCATCATGTTCCAGAATATCGACATTACGGACAGTTATATTCTCAAGAATCTCTCCAGCCTTATCGTCCGGGTTACCGTGTCCTCCAATGTTGATCGGATGAGCAATATCCGCCCAAAGGATTGAATTCTGTAAAGTCACGTTACGACTTCCTCCGTAATAGTTCCAGCGATGGGCATAGATGGCAATACAATCATCACTGTTCCGCATAAAAACATTGTCTATTAATACGTCACTGCAACACATCAGATCTATGCCATCACTCCATCCTTTACAACTAAAAGACTTTAAATTATTGATGGTCAACCCTGTAGACTCACCACCAAATACTGTATAGTGATCTGGATTTATAACTGTAATACCGTCAATCCATATATTTTTAGAATGAGTAACTTCTATTCCACGGATCGGATGGTCGAGAATACCACGCCCGACAATGCGTACATTTTCAGCTTTGTCAATCAATAATTTAGCTTTTACAACAGCTCCGGGAGCTAAATAAACAGTAGTATTGGAAGGAATCTGTATCTGTGTGTTCGGCAAATCTTTCGGACGATGGACACCCGGTCCGAAATACATTACTTTGTCACTGCTTTCAGTATAAGTTTCTGTTTCCAAAGGATTAGCAAACAAATGAAGATTATGCAAACGATCACCGTTAAACTCAATCGACAGGCATTGAGGTCTAGTGAGTGTAAAAAAGATAGCATTGTGGTTTACCGTATGTTGTATACCTATTGCTAACGGACGGATTTTCACATCCTGAATGGTGCCATTGTTCTTTTTCACCATCACTTCTACGGGACTGCCTATATCAAACTGTACCATTGAAGCAGATTGTACCCGATCCATATCTACTTGGACTTCATATTCGAATACATCTTTCCATTCACCGCCTGCTTCACGTACTTTGACTGTATAATCATCATTATGTGGCATACCAGTGTTCAATCCTTCCGGATAGGTTACTAATTGGGCATTCCCGAATGTCGAAAATGCAATAGCTATTGCTAACAAACATTTTCTTTTACCTGATAAAACTCCTACTATATTCATATCACTAAACTATGTTATATTTTAATTATTCTGTTTATTGAAGTTCTTTCTAAAACTATACTTTCTATTCCACCCAGGTTGGCAAACTGGTAACAGAAACTATAGAAAAAATAACCAATGCAAAAAATCTCCTTTATTGTCTATTACGAACAATAAAGGAGATTTACCTAGAACATTCCAGTTTTTTCTGTCTTCTTATTTTTTACTTTTTACATACGGTTCTGCATATTGAGTCGGCAGTGCTCTCGATATGTCTTTGAAACATTTAGTAAAACTAGTATACAATACACCTTCCTATTCTTTATTATAGCTTTATTCGAACGGAACTGCCAAGTACTAGAATATGAATTGAAAACGTCCCTGTACTACACTAAAGTTTGTGCTTTCGATCTCTTTGATATGCGAGCCGGGGATGAAGTAGCTATAATTCAATTTGACAGCAATGTGTTTATTGATATAGTAATTCAATCCGAAGGAGAGGTCTTTCTGTGTTCCGCCTTTTATTCCGGCATCATTCAGAGAGAGATAATTGAAACGGGCACATAGTTCAAGTGCTTTTCCTTCCGGTCTTCCGGGACAGGCTACTTCTTCGTCATACAGATAATTCTGTCCCAACAATAGCCAGGAACATTGCAGATAAGCTCCTTGTGCCGTATAGTTCTCAAAACCCTTTTCCCGTTTTACATGGGCGCGGATGTATTCACCCTGAAGAAAGAATTTATGATAGTAAATTAGCAGTTCGGTTCCTATTTTAAATTGGGATGCTGCATGATCTACATCTGCTTGTATTAATGTACGATTATCAATCGTGCTCACGCCCGGAGATTTATAAGTAAACGTATTCCTGTTCTCATCTTCGGGAAGCGTGCCGTCCGGTGTACGATGGATAGCTGCTAATCCTATATGTATCAGTTTCGCTTGCTCATAAAGTGGACGGTAAACCAAACGTCCGTCAATGGCATATCCTTGCGATGCATTTTTCAGGTTGCTCAAATCATTATCGGTAAAGAATCCGCCACACAGATAGTAATATTGGGTACGATAGGAATAGGCTACTCCCATACGTCGGCTATTTGTCAATGCCAGCACAGCTCCCGGAGATTGGTTGAAGCGAAGATCAAATGTACTACAAATCATATCGAGACTGAATGGCTCATAGAATTGTCCTATCTGAATGGAACTATTCTTATAGGAATAGGTGGCAAAAGCATCTTTGATGGCTACTTTGTTTCCGGCATATCCCATTTCCAGTTTCATTCCCCAGTTCTGATAGGTAGCTTTTACACCGATGCGAAGGTCATTAAATTCCGTGCCGTTGCCAAAGTTATTCGGATTCTTCAGATACACTCCTCCATCCATTAATAGACGCCCGGTGATTTTATATTGTATGCCATCGGGCAGATTCTGTGCCGTTATCCGGGAAGTCGTTAGTATTAGAGATAGAAGGAAGGAGAATTTCAAATATAGTCCTATTATTTTCATCGTCCACCTTTTATCAAATTTGTGAAAAAGTAGTTGGCTCCATACCTTCTCCCGTAAATTTTATCCCGTTGCTCATTTCGGCTTCTTTCGCTTTCTTCAGCTGTTTCTCTTTTTTATAGCGCTGTATCAGGTAAATCATGGAGCAGGTGAAAGCAACCGTACAGATCAGTCCTACGTAACCGGATAATATATTATAAAATTCCAACCAGTTTATGTCTACATGGGCAAATTCTTTGAACATCAAGACAAGTACAGTTCCCGTATATCCGATAAAATCAATGGTCACAATGAAGAAACCGACATTTCCTTTTATCTTGAAACAAGCGATGAAGCGGTCGAAAAAAATGCTTTGAAAACAGAGGTAGGCAATATACAGACAGAGACTTTGGACAAACAGCCAGGTGATTGCATCCAATTGCAGAGAATCATAATTGAAAGATATAAAACTCATGGTGGCTGTCCCAAGTACGACCAATCCCAGCAGGGCAACCAAAACTTTTATGTTACTTTTCACAAAGACCATCGCTCCGAATAACGCCAGAATTATTAATGTAACGACTGTATCTACCTGCGCAAACATCCATGAGGACTGTCCGTTCATATCAATAATCTTCACCAGGAAATCTTCCTTAATATCTCTAAGCACTACCAACATTAGGTTAGCTACAAACAATAATACAAGAAATGGCATAAAGTCGATGAACAGTTCTTTCCGTTGCTTGCCATTCAGAGTTACACGACTACTCTTTTGTTCTATATCTTGTGCCGTAGGTTGTGGCAAACGGGTTAAGCTATATCCCAAAAGAGCCAATAAAGGAAGTGCAAAAGCACCGATAAGTGCCGGCATCCAAAATTCGCTGACGTTCAATGTATTCATAACGAACAATCCGATGGATTTTGCCGTTCCCGAACTGATAACAATACTGATTCCTAAAAGACTGGCCAAAATATCCGTAGTGCGGCGACCTTCGATAAAACTGAAAATAACTCCCCACATACAGCCCAATGACAATCCATTGAAGAACATGGCAAACATATTATAAGGAGTGGGAAGTGCTCCGAACGCAACCAATGACAATTCCGCTACGGCAATGGAAACGAGTATAAACTTCAGGCGATTCTCTCTCTTCAATTCGGAAATCAACTTGATACCTATAAACTTGGCTATCAGATAACCTGCTATCTGAATGATAGTAACCAGTACTTTATAATCAAAGCCGAATGCTTCTATCCCGTCAAAAGTAGCAGCTGTGAAAGGTTTGCGCAATGTATAAACCAGTGAGTAAGAAAGAAGGGCTGCTCCACCTGCCCATAGAATAAAGAGGAAATCGGCTAATCTTCTGTTTGAACTTTGTTTCGATATTGCTTCAGTAATCGTTTTCATACGTTTTCGTTTTAATTTCTGGAGCAAAAGTAGAGGAGAATAGCAAGGGAGAAAATGAATTCTAAAGATTCATTTTATTCATTATCAGGTAGAAATGGAAGTAATATTAATGTAACGTTTATGTAACCGTAATTTCTTGGAAATGGAATACAAAAAGGGTTGCACAATCACTAATCCGGTATTGCGCAACCCTTTTTATTCGATTTCTTATTTTTCTTCTTATTGGAAAGTAGGCATCTTGAATCTGTACAATAATCCACCTACCATGGAAGCTACGCGGTCAGGTCTTCCCTGTTCGGAGCCATCGTATGTATCGGTACGGATACCGACTTTAGGTTCGGCGTACAGATACAAAGAAGAAGCCACTTTCAGCTTTACCTGCACACCGGCATCCAGTCCCGGCACTGCTCGGAACTTACCGTAACGGCGTACCAGTCCGGCCGTAACTCCCACAAAAGGAACAACATCTATCACATGATTGGGGCTGTATCCTTTTGCCAATGTGGCCAGACTTATCATATAATCCATACCCAAACCGGCATAATGAAGATTCATCTTCGACGACGTTTTGGCCTTGTACATAATTGTTCCATTTACCCGCCATGCAGATAACGGAGTGTACCATTTACCTATGCTTCCTTTTGCTTCTACACCTGCATTCTTCACCAAATCTTTGTTGGCTACGAGCAAGCTACCCAATCCAAGTGCACCGGAGATGAAGTAACGCTTGTCATCCTGACCAAACACGCTGCGATTGGCTGCTTTTGAATAAGGAACAAAGCGATAGTGGAAACCTGCATTGACTCCTACCATTACGTCTTTCTGCATAAAGCCCAGATTACCTTCAATGAATTTATCTCCATACAAGCGAATCTGCGGTTCAATGTACAAACCGAGAAAATCATTCACATGCCATAATCCCTGTATGCCTGCATTAATACCCGGTTGGAACTTATGGTCTGATTTGGAAGTATAAGCAAGGTTGACACCTACCGAACCTATTAAATCAAAGATACGATCGGGATTATATCCACTCATGGTAGACGTTATGTTCCACAAGTAATCAAGACTGCCACTGACGCTGGCATGTCTAAGTTTGCCCGCTTTAACACTTCCCGGAACTACATAGTTCGTAAAGAATCCACCCGTACCCACCAGGCGCAAACCGGAATAAGGGCTCAACCACTTACCGATAGAGACAGAAGCCTGCGGACCTAAAGAACCAAGGTTTTCAAGATTCGTCTTATTCAGGAACATTTGCACACCGATTCCCGAAGTCATAAACAGATTGTCTGCGATGTGATTGCTTGAGAATCTGTTCTTCGGACGTGCCGCACGGTCAATCGTATGATAAGTCAAACCAAAATTCAACTCTCCGAGCTGATCCGTATTGCCACCTACTCCGCGACCTCCTGCATATCTCTTATTATACACATTGAGGCGAGGTTCTATAAATAAATCCACAGAACGGTTGATACGGAAACTTCCTTGCACACCGACTCCTATTCCCGGAGCATACTTGGCGGTTTTATCCACTCCTTTCGTACCTGCCAGGTTAACTCCGGCAATACCGATCAGACTAAATATTCTGTCTTCATCATATCCCCAAAGAACATTATTGATATTCAACAGATAGTCCGCATGCAGATCGACATGTTTAAAGTAACCGCTTGCGCTGCCCGAAGGGGTATCCGAAATCCCAACTGTCCCGGACAAACGCAGACCGGAAGAACGACTGAACCATTTACCGATTCCGGCAGAGAACTGGGGACCTAATCCTTTAATCGTATTCTTGATTCCCGGAACTTTCAGTGTACTGATACCACCGGATAAAGAGATAAACATATGATTCAGGAAGGAACTTTTATCGAAATCATCGAAATGAATCTTAGTTCCCATCGGAGCAGCAGGCATATAGGTCAGACCTACCAGAACCGAACCAGCCATTTTATAGTTTCTCCAATTTTCCGTATACGCAAAACTGTCATTATACCATCCGATCCGTGGCTCTACAAACAAATCCAATGTAGAAGAAAGACGTACATTTCCCTGTAAACCGAGATGAGCGCCGTAATAAAGCTGACCGCCGCCTTTCAAATCCGGATACTTTTCGGAACGATCGCTATTGTCGCCCACCTTAGAATAACCGGCTTCTATACCTGCAATCCCTACTAACTCAAAACAACGGTTTGCATTGTATCCGTATGCCAGGGAGGACATATTCAACAGATAGTCCAGGCTGCCGCCACCCATTTTTATTTTAGAATCGTAGATACCCGACGACAGATAACCCAAATTCACCCCTATCCGAAGTCCATGAACCGGAGTAATCCACTTTCCCATAAAGAGATGGGCGGTCATTCCCATTCCATCCTGACTATCTCCACTTGTTAACAAGCTGTATGGTCCTATTCCGGCAGAGAAAAAGAGATGTTCATTGAATTTATTGCTCTCGAACTTTTCATTTGCAGGCCGTTTCTGTAACATATATTGCAATGCACCATAATCCTGTGCCTGTAAGGTAACAGCAAGCATCAGGAAGATTGCCACTGCTACATATTTATTGTTGATTCTGAAGATATTCATCGTTTACTCTTGTTGTATATATCATTATTTAATTTTCTGCTCTTCCGGCAGCAAGTCAATAATATCACCGTCCACCTTCGCTACTTCCAATAAGGAAGGATCAAGTTCAAGGGCCTTCTCAATGCTCATAATCGCATCACCTATTTTCTCCAGGCGGTTGGCGGCAATCGCTTTTATATAATATTCGCGGGCGGTCTCTACATCCATGGTAGAAATCTTATCCCATGCTTCCTGATTCTTCTTCATTGCCAGCAGCATCACCACCTCATTGAAAGGGCTGGTAGCCGCCACCTTTTCGAAAGCATCATTATAATAACCGGCCAATGCCTGAACAATGGCCTGCAAATCTTCAGAAACCGCTTCTTCGGGAACCAATGTCAAGACTGAATCTGCTTTTGTATATTTGCCTTCATGCAGCAAGGCAATAGCCTGATTGGATAATAACTCCACCGGTGCCGATTTACTGACAAACGGTTCGAGAATACGTGAATCCGGAGTATCTTTCTGTATCGTTGCCACTGCCAGTTCATTGGCTGCATACGTAAAGTTATCATAAAGTTCAAGAGCTTCCCTGCAATACTTTTCCCTTTCGTCGGGAGTTTTTGCTGTCGTAATCATACGGTAATATTCGAAACGGGTCAGTTGCTTCGGATTCTTTCTGTAAAGTTCTCTAATCTCGTCGTCCGTCAAAGAACGGAAGATTGAATAACCATAGGTATATTGCACCTTTCTCAATTTAGGCAAATAAGTAGCCGCAAGTTCCTTGTAGAAAGGTTTCGATTTCAAGACCCCATTCAACCGGTAAGGAGTAGCTGCATATTGTTTGATTAAGTCCTCTACTTCTTTAGCCAGTTCCGGCTTGGAGTTTTTTTTCAGCAATTCAGCTACCTCCTTCCAGGAGGCAACCGATGCATCCGATTTCACCTCCAACAGTTTACGTGTTTCCGGGTCCAGTTGTGCCAGTATACGTTCCAGGGCCTTATCCGTACGCAATTTTGCCAGACGAAGATTCGTCGCGTAAGAACCGTCCGGCGAAGCTACCCCCGTAATATGAAAACTCTTCAAAGAGGCATCCGGGTTCGTCTCAATACCACGCAATTCCTGGTTCAACCGGTTCAGTTCCACCTGATTCTGTGGATTCTTATCATCCAGGTCGGCTTTACCTACCAGGAAGGTTAAGTTTACCTCACCTTTCGTATCCCGCAATTGCATCACGGGTTTCGGAAGATATTTCTCGTCCGTCAGGCTGAAAGCGGAGAATTTATACTCCAAGAAACGAAGCGGGTTGACCGTTCCGCGTGCAATGGAGAAAGAGTCACGATAAATGATATTCCGGTAATTCTCCATCGCCAGATGCACATCTGCACGGTAGTCATGTTGCAGATATTCTATATAGATAGAATCATGGTAAGCAATAATATCCCCCTTGCGCGAAGAAGTAGTTTTCACACGGATATAATCGTGCAAAGGATCTTTATCCATATCATAATCGTACATTCGATTTTGCGTTGTATTATAAGTATCCCCATCGAATACAACAGGACGCATCAACAGACGCTTTTTCAGTGTCACATCATAAATGGAAGGCTGCAATACCAAGCGACGATGTGAGTTAAACATCTCCTTAGGCACCGGGACACGAGTTTTCAGATGGAAATAATTACCTTTGATTTCGATGTCCGTAGGTTCCGGAATCACTTTGTCCTTCACTTTGGAAGTAATTGTAACTTCGTCCAGTTCGATGACGGCATCTTTCAATACTACATTCAGAATCTGCTTTCCTGCCACCTTCACTGTTTTGTCTTCATAACCGACACATGTAAACTTCAACGAGCCGTTTTTCTCAACTAAGACACTGTAACGGCCATCCTCGTCGGACATTTCTATACGTTCGTCATTGACCGGATTCAACACATTTACATTCGGAACACTTTTTCCCTGCGGGTTTGTGATATGCCCCTGCACGCGGATCCGTTGGGCGGATACATTCATACCGACGAACATCATCGCCACGAGAAGTATACCTGTTAATCTATCACGTTTCAAATTGATTTTCATTCTCTTTTCTGACTAGCTAATGTTCGTTATCGAATAATATAAACAAAGGATACCCCCAGTTTGACAGGTGCAATGGTGGTCTTACTATCGTTGACCGCACCCGGTTTCGGAGTACCCTTATCATACTTAAACTGACGGTAGCGCAACACACCCACTCCGGCAGTTGCTTCGATGTTCCAATGATCGCCCAGCACCCATGCGTATCCATAGGTCAAACCAGCGGCGTATGCATCGCCTTTGTGATGCACATCTTTTACCATCATATCAAAATTATTCACGAAAGCGGTGATTCCAAGAAAATGACTCACCATCGGACGATTTAGCCAGTAACGAACTTCAGGCTGAAAATGCGTGAAAGTCGTTTTAAAGTTGTCTGTACTGATTGGGTTCGCAGCAATCCCCATGTTCAAGGAGACATGACTACCCAATACAAATTCTGCTTCTACATTCGGACTGGCGGTCAGCCAACCCAATGCATTTGTCTTTACAGCCACCCGTTGTGCGTGCACATGTACACCACAACATAATAACAGAAATGATAACGCAGCTATTACCCTGCGACCATTTCTCATCACATATACCATCATTTATTTCCCACTAAATATTTCCCACTAAATATTTACCCACAAAAAAAGGGCTTACTGTCCATTTTATATACTACTTGGACAGAAAGCCACAAAATTAGAAAAAATATAGTATTAAAAACGTTTAAACACGCTTTTTTTGTTTTTTATTGCAACAATTTCCATCTTAGGCCATAATATACCATACTACGGATAAGATATACAATTTTTCTTTATTACCAATGAAACATCAGATACGCAACAACATAGGCTCCGACGAAGCATCGGATTTTATCTTCTTATCGCCGATAACAACCGTACAGGGAGCAGAAGAAATAATATACCATTTCCCTTCTTTCTTTTCGAGCAATACATTAGCGGCATTGTCGGTCTGAATCATTACCCCGGGTGCAACCAATTGGGTCCCATTCCCTAAAAACAACGTCCGGTTTCCTGCATATTCATTGCTGATAACAGCATAATCCGCTTTCACTTTCATTCCTTGATAAATAGCGGTTTGTGCAGCATCAGATAGAGAGAAGATATGATCTATACGTCCGTTTTTGCTTTTCACACAGATACCGGCAAAGTCTTCCAAACCTGCTCCTTCTGCATCAAAGTAAGAGACGGACTGAATAGCAGACGGTTCCTTTTTCGTACTCGGTTCATATATCGAGACAAAAGGACGATTCCAAGCTTCTCCATGCTGACGGGCAACAAATGTCAGCGTCGGCTGCTCCTTTATATTATAGGGCATATTCGGTGTACGGCTTAGCCCTTCGGTCATTGGCGCCAAAGCCGTAAAGACTTCACGATCCGGTTCGCCTTTCATCCAAAGATTCATGTATATATCATCGCCGTCCTTATCTTTCATATCTATGGTGAAAGTTGCCTTGACATCCTTAGCGGTTGCAGCCACTTTCTTATCATATAAATAGGAATAAGCGTAAAGATGTGCGCCTGCAAAGGCGAGTTCTTCCGTAGGCTGGAGATTCAGGTCGCTGCCATCTGCTGCCGTCAATGTCAAAGTCTGCCCAAGGTTGTGATAGAAGTAATCGTGCATCTTATCGCCTCCTTTCTCTTTCCGGCTGCGGAATACATCGACATAATACCCCGTCTCCGCCCCAGTAGTGACAATACTCATCATACGGGTCTGATCCGCCCTGCTTTCCGGTTCACGGAAATAAAGGTTACTGTAAGTAACGGACGTAAATGCTTTGCCCGGTTCCGCTGATGCCGGGAAACAGGAAAGCAAATCAAAAGAATGGTTACTTTTCATCACCGGATAGCTCGATATTCCATCCACACAAACTGTATTATGACTGGGGAATTGAGAATAATATTCCGCATAATCCAGTCCGCTGTACAAGAAAAGCCCGATACCTGCATCCGGACCCAATACGTATCCTTTTCCGTAAAGTTCCATCGAAATGCCGTTAGCGTGCATGTGATTACCTTCACTGCCATTCAACGAAATCATCAAACTGTTGCGCGGATGCATACCGTTACGCTGTACCAGCCATGACACATTGGGAGCATAAAACAAAGGAGAAACATAATCTTCTATCTTTCCCGGCTGCACTTTGGGATTTAGCGTCAGCGGTTTATCTTCAAAGAAAGAATTGACAGATACACGCACATTCTTCTTTTCTGTTTTATCATTTCCCAAATCCGGGTTCAGGCATTTCAATAAAGCCGTGAAATAGTTTTCCTGTTCTTTCTTCCCGTTCGCCTGTGCATTCTGTATCATACGGATAAAGAAATTCGTACTCAAATATCCCGGATGCGTATCTCCAAAGCCACAAATCATACGGTTGGGAAACAGATATTGGGGAGTGGTTGCTACCGCTTTCGACAATACAGGCATTGCTTTCACCAAATCATATTGCAGATTCGTATCAAACTGATTCACGAAATTGGCATAATCATTGATTACCACACTGCTATATCCCGGACATTCTGCCCAAATTCCCGTATTTATATCGAAACCATAATCTGCCAATTGCGTCAGACTCCATTGGCGGATGCTGGAACGGTTCATCACATAGTCGATATAATATTCACGTCCTTTTCCGTCGGCATATTCTTTATTGTCTTCCAATACCAATCCGACATTCATAATAAACCGTGCCTGTAGCAAATTCCAGTTGTTATGAGGTACACCGTTCGCTATGATATTATCCGCCCATTTCTTAAAAGCTCCGGCGTAGATTTCCATTTTATCCGGGTAATTGGCCTTTAGATAATTATATAGAAAATCGTATAAAGGGACAGCGATATGGAGTGCGTCTTCATGGATGACTTCGAAAGAAGTCAATCCTACCAATGTTTGCTGATGGCCGTGATTCAGGTCGATGGGCACGTTTCTATAATAAATACCTGTCATATATGTATCAAAGACCCCTGCGGCAAGTTTAGCGAATTTCTCTTCATCCGTCATCCAATAAAGGAAAGCGGCATCACGGGCAATTCCCAGGATTTCGCAGTTCAGGCTTTCAATATTCCGGCCTGTTTTGGATGGGTGTACACTCTCCATAGGACGGTCGGGAAGTGCATTATTGCAGAAAGTGACATTCCCGTCCTCATCATCATAAGGAACGACATCCGCCAATTTGGGACGGCCGTGGGTAGCAGCTGTGCCACGGGTTCCCGTGTAGCGCACAGTGGGATAAGGAGCTCTTTCACCACCTGCATGGTCGAACGTTTCACCTTTCACATATACTTCCGTGGCATGAGACTTCCAGTACATTGCCAAACGAGACAGCAACCACGCCGGTTGAGCATCCGTCAGGTTCGTATATACTTCCGTCCGTTCCTTCAATTTATTGAAAACATCTTTCGCCCATTCTTCTTTTCGCTTTATCCATTCTTCGTATGGGTTTTCTTTTTCCCACCGCTTACGATAACTCAGTCTAAAACTTTGCGCCTGCACTTTATATGCTTCTTTGGGTTGCTCCAATATCTTATAGGCTTTTGATAATATACGCCCGTGGTCGCCCTTCTCTATTAAATCTTTGCGACCGAAAAAGAAACTTCCGTCTACCGTACAAGCCACGTAATTACGTGCCGAAATTCTTTTAGCCTTAATGTTTCCGTTACCGTCTTTAACGGTATATAAAAACTTCTTGCCTTTTGGCTCCTTACTTAAAGTGTATTCCATATAGCTGTTTTTTTATGTTATTTATTCTTATCTTTCGTCCAAACGTCCCGGCGTTTTCTGCAATCTTCTAAGGTTTTACCAACACAGCTAAACAGTTCTCCGTTTGTGTGTCGATAGTCGTACTGAACCCGCCTAACTTGCTTTCTACCTACACGTGTAGTAAACGTTTCTTAATTCTCTGCCCCTACTGATGTACAAAGCGTACAACCTTTTTCGTCATTCATCATAATGTAATATTTAAAGTGAAACTTATTTTACGTAGAAAGTAATACGAAGCCCGCGACGTAAACAACACTTTACTTTATCTAATCC
>OKSB01001809.1_pt1 | contig 20448 bp, 15 predicted proteins | sample 1601171 | NCBI WGS metagenome assembly OKSB01 (sample SAMEA3541496, study PRJEB24748) | human gut metagenome | biome: human gut; feature: human-associated habitat; material: faeces | place: China | collected 2012 | reverse complement strand
CCTATGATGACAGTGTTTTTCTTTTTCACTGTCTCTCATAAGGGGAGCATATCAATATCGGCAGAGGCTGTTTTTTGTTATTATCAGCTCTTGTCCTGCAAGATTTTCAGGTATTTGTCCAGTCTTGCGTTGACATATCCCGCAAAGAGATTTTCCATTGCTGAGAGACTGCGTTTGACATGATATTCGTCGAAGGCATTGTAGTAGGCGATTCGGTCTGCAAACTTGATGTCAATCGGTGGGTATCCGGCTTTCATCAGTTCCAGATTCACAAGAAGTCTGCCTGTTCTGCCGTTGCCGTCGATAAATGGGTAGATGCCCTCAAACTCAATATGAAACCGCGCCAGCTTCGTGATGATGTGTTCATCGCTTTTCGCATAGTCACGCAAAAGCTGCTCCATCTTCGGCTCAATCAGATATGGCTGCACCGGCTCGTGTTGCGCTCCCATGATACGCACGGGAACACGGCGGTATACGCCCCGGTCATCCTTTTTATCGGCAAGCACGAGATAGTGTATCTGCTTGATTACCCGTTCGCTGAGTGGAACATTGTCACGCACAAGCTCACGGACATAATCAAAGGCTTCTTTATGACCGACTGCCTCCATGTGATCCTTGAGCGGCTTTTGGTCAATCGTCAAGCCCCGAAGAACAAGGTCGGTTTCACGCAAGGTCAGCGTGTTGCCTTCAATAGCATTGGAGTTGTAGGTATATTCAACGGTGAACTCTTCATTCAGGCGTTCCAATTCGCCTTCTGTCAAAGGTCTTCTGCCGTCAAGCTCTTTCTTCTTGCGGTCGATCTGTGCAAGGAGGCTTTCCTTTGACTTATACCTTCCGTCTGCCGGTTTCTCCGCATCAATCGGAATCTTCCAGCCGCGCCTTTCCTGATATGCTCCCGGTATTTTACCTTCGGAACACAGTACTCGGATTCTTCTATCGGAAATGCCCCACTTTTCCGAGGCTTGCTTTACAGTCATAAACATGGTCTTATCCCTCCTGACTGTATCTATTTTACCACATTATCGGAACAATATCAACGCTATCGGAATAACATTCCGTGAATTATCGGAACAATATGATGCTCCGCTCATCGGTACAATGCTCTTTATCGGAACAACGGGAGTGGGGATTCACGGAACGATAAATCGCACATGCTGCTGCAATTCGAATATCGGAAAAGTATCGATGACAAGCATTTACAGGACTGCAAATCTGCACAAGAGCAAATGTTACTTCAAAAAATCGGCGTTCAATTCAAACATGGTAATAATCGTGATTCTCTTTTCGATTTTTAGAAAGCAATTTCCGATTTCGTGATTATCCGATTCATTGTCTTTGAATCGTTCTGCAACTTCTTCCGGGGTGCACTCATAGTTGTCAAAGTCAAAGGACAGTCCATCGTCGATTTTCAGGAAGTTTTCGGACTCATCCATCATCAGAGTTATAGCGTAGTCTCCCATGCCTGACGGCAATTTAAGCTTGTAAAAAACGCAGCATCGTCCGAGATATTCTGTTTCAACTTATTCAACAGAATATCTCTCTTTTCTCGAAGTTCTGCATTGTCGGAGTGCGACAATTTGATTTTGTCATGAAATTCTGTGAATTCGCTCTATAAATTAACTATACTTACCTACTCATCACAACTTCATACAATTATCCTTATCAAAGCTTCTGCGATTCTTCCTGCCTCAGCTTCGGTATTATTCTTTCCCAGCGATATTCGTACTGTCCCTTTAGAATGTTCCTCATCCAGCATGATAGCCTGCAAAACATGAGAAATTTCCGTATTTACGCTATCGCAGGCGGAGCCTGTTGAAATGCTGATGCCCATAAGATCCATACGATGAAGGATTGTTTCGCCGTCTTTGCCGGGAAAGGAAAGACTAACCAGACCGGGCAACCTGTTTTCCCCTCCATTGCGCCGGTAGGCAATTTCTGACTCGTCCAGCATAGAAATCAGTAAATGCTCCAACTTTGAAATGTATTGCAGGTTCTGTTCCAGAGCATCGCAATTCGCCTTCAATGCTGCCGCCATTCCAATAATAGAGGCTATATTTTCCGTCCCTGCGCGATGAGCGTTCTCCTGTGCACCGCCGTCTGCATAAGGAGGCAGTTCTACTTCAAAACCCAGATGATATAAAAAACAAAGCGTGAAGTTGACTTCGTTTTACAAGTATGATTTTCTATCCTCAAATTCCAATATGCCGTCAATATAAATTGTCGATGAAGTAAGCTTATTTCATCTCTGCAGCACGTCTGCAACAGCCTTTGCAACCTCAACCGCATCTTTCAGTTCGTTATCTCGTCCAAAACTCACGCGAATAGTACCCTTCGCGTATTCCTGCGGTACACCAATCGCTTGAATGACATGAGAAACTTTTGTGTTCACCGAATCACAGGCAGAACCGGTTGAGACAGATATTCCTTTTAAATCCAGTCGATGCAACAGCACTTCACCACTTGCATTACGGATGGAAATATTGATATTACCCGGAACTCGATTTACTGCACCATTTCTTATAAAGTCAACATTTGCTTGACTGAGCGTGTCTATGAAGATGTTTTCCATCATGCGCAACTTTGCTGTGGTCTGCTGCATTTCATCACAGCTCTTTTTAAGAGCCGTTGCCATACCAACGATACTCGCAACATTTTCTGTGCCAGCACGCATTCCATACTCCTGTGCGCCTCCATCGACATAAGGTGACAGAAGCGTTCCTTTGCGAACATATAGGAAACCGACTCCTTTTGGTCCATTAAATTTATGAGCGGAAGCTGACAACATATCAACGCACAGTTCATTTACATCAATCGGAATATGACCTACTGCCTGAACGGCATCTGTATGAAACAGTGCTGTAGAAGCGTGTGCAACGGCTGCAAGTTCGCAAATCGGCTCTACAGTGCCAATCTCATTATTCACGAGCATCACGGAAACCAGTTTAGTCTGCGTTGTAATTACTTTTTCAAGCACGTCGGGGGTTACTATGCCATCTGCATTTACGGGTAGATAAACAACCGGATATCCCAAACGCCCCAATGCACTGCAAGCATTAATCACTGCATGATGCTCAATTTGGGAAGTAATTGTCATGTGCTTTTTCCCCGGTTCCGCAACGCCTTTTATAGCCCAGTTGTCGCTTTCGGTGCCGCCAGAGGTAAAATAGATCTCCTCTGGCATGGCACCAATGCAGTAGGCAATCACACCTCTTGCTTCTGCAAGAGCTTTTTTCGGCTTACGCGCAAGAGTATAAGGCTGCGAAGCATTGCCGTAATCCTCCAGCAGGAACGGTTTCATTGATTCAAAAGCATCGATATCCAGTTTTGATGTTGCTGCGTTGTCGGCATAGATATATTGCTTCATAGTAGCACCTCAATAATTGTACTGAATATCGGGTATAGTGTTTTTCCCGGGGACATTGAATTCCTTCGGGTCAATAATGCAAAGCTGTTTTTTGATAACAGCACGCATTTCTTTTGCCGGTTCAAGGCAATACTCAATAAATTCCTGTGGATCAATGTCTTCTTTCGACTTTGCATGAGGATAAAGAAGTTTTACGAATGCTGTGCAAAGACGCTTGATCGCAGTCAGATCTCGCTGATCGGCCCCTTTTGTAACATCAAGGCATTCGTCCACAAGAGAGCTTTGAGTTAAATCCTCTCTGAGTGCATGCATTACTTCCGCAAAATACTCTGTGTTAATTGCCCACCCATTGGCAATCATGGAAGAATTCATTCTTGGTATTTCCCATCCGGGTATAAATCCATGGAACCTGTCAAGCGTAGCGGACTCGCCAAAGACGCTGCTGATATGCTCAACCATGTTACAGTTGATGTCAAATCGGCTTGCATCAATATTGCCGAGAACAATTACACCAGCATCTGCCGGTGTCTGAGCATCGAAGCCTTTTATTTCGCCGAATTCCATGTAATGTTTTAAAGCTTGCTGGATCTGCCCAGGTTGCTCGAAGGTTATGGATTGCACTTCGTCAAAGCCCACATAATCAAAACGTGTCAGTAAGCCTCCGGTTTTCTTTGCGTTGTCATAAATCAGTGAAGCGCGTGATACCGTGCCACCGCTGATTAGCCATCCGCGTTTGCTTAATTTTTCGAATACATAGCTTTTACCGGTTCCTTTGGGTGCCAGTTCGATCAAATTCACACGCTTTTCGACGAACGGCAGCAAGCGACGCAAGAAGAATAGTTTCTTCTTTTCACTCTCTTCACCGTTCTCATCCACGTAGCCAGATGGATTATAGTCGATGGCAGTCAGGACTACGTCGATCCATTCATGAATATTGAACTCTGCTCTGTACTCTTTAAAATCATCCAAGTCAATGACATAAGGACAAAACGGCTTGTAGTCAACCATCGCAATAAAGCCCTTGGGTTTTGACCTCGAAGCCTCCATCTGCCAAGACAGCGTAATGACTCCCCAGTTTTCGCTTTCCCTGAGTAATGTATCCTGCCATTTTTCGACAACATCGTTATTCACTATGCCTCCGGCTCCGCCGCGATTGCCACCAAAGTCAGGCAATTCAAATTGAGTTTTTCCGGTCTTGATATCAACGGCTACACGTACTCGCGCCAGAAATTGAACATTTTCTCCATTCACCATCCTGAACTTGAATTGTTCATAGTCTTCCCTCGACGGAATATACCTGTTGATATATCGTTTTACCGCATTATAATCAATCGTCCCATCTTCATCAGAGAATCTCATAACAAGCCAATCCCGCATATATGAGGGAATGCTGAGCTTGGAGAAATACTCACTTCTTTTGGGGTCTTTGAGAACAACCATATCTGCAAAGACTTCTCGAATTTTACTCTCTAACATATCAAAACTCCTTAGAGAAACAGCGTGCATCCTTGTTCTTTAAATTCACTGATTTTCACTTTCAAGTCTTCTGTATCACAGCCAAGATATTCAGCAAAGCAAGTAAGGCAGTAGAACTCGTCTGTATCAACATCCGTGAGCTTTCTTGTGAGTGCAACCTCATCTTTTGTCAACGGCTTTCCGCACTCACAGCAAATCTTTTTTCTCGCCATTAGAAATCTCCTCCAACATCTAACGCAGATATTACCGTGAGAGGCTTATCAATGTTCACAATCTTCCCATCAGCCACTATGATAAGATTGTGGTCTCCGGGAGTGATTTTTTCAAAGGAGAGAGTCCACGTTTTCCCATCTCCAGTGTCGCAAACATCTGCCTTAACTGTACCGGACTTTACCTCAAGCGTTTTAATTCCTTTATTGAATTCAAGCGCAGCTTTTGCAACTTTTCTTTTTAATCTTGCCTTTGAGTTATCATAGGACCATTTCACACTTAATGGTAATCCAACCTTTCTGTCAAAAACCACTACAGGAACAATCATCTCTTCCGGAGAAGCACCTCCATGCACTTCACCATAAATCGCATTGTCATCGTCTTTTCCGGTGGCAAACCCACCGAGAGAAAAATGATTATATGATGTGAACACAAGGTAATGCTGCCCAGATAAATCTGTAGCTTCTATCAAGTCTTCATAAACGCCATCCGGCTTCGATTTAATGCTGCAGTATCTGCCATGACTAAGCGGCGTCGCGTCCTTAAAAGTCGGCAATCCTTTTCGAGTATGAAAGAACCTGGCAGCCAGTCGGCTAGCTCCGTGATCTCCTGTAATAATTACACGTTGGTAATTATTCAGCAGCTCATTGACTTTATCCAACACCTTGGTGAAAAAGGTAAGTTGCTCCTCGATACACGTATAATAATCCGGTTCGTCCACTACTCCCTTATGTGCCAGCTTATCCAGCTTATCAAGCTTTTCATATGGCATACTCATTTGCTTCCATTGTTCATTAAACTCGGTTTCCGTAGGCAATAAAGCCTGAGCCAATGCGCAGAAAGCAACTACCCCATCTTTATTCTGAGAAAGTTGGTCTAAGAGCAACGACAGATATTCAAAGCCTAGTCCGTCAACCCACAGCATTACGGTGCTATCCGTAATATTCTGGTTGATTACTGAATAGCGGAACGGTAGGGAGTCCGGCTCAATTTCTCTGAAGAAACGCTCGTCAGATTCCGGAAGTGTATTGGCAAGCTTATGTGCCTTGTACTCGGAAATGTATTCGTTGTAAACTGAGCCTAATTCGTCGGGCATCAAGCCTAAATAGGCTTGCAGCAGAGGATACCGTGATTTTAACGTTTGGGAAGCACACACCTGTGCAGCATCCTGCTTGAGCCATTGACCAACCATGCGGAGAATATAGATGCGTTCTTCGCGCGTATCACCGGTGAGAAATGCCAATCTTTCTTCATAAGTTGGTATGCTACTCAATTTCGCAAAATAGGTTTCGCTTTTCTTGAGATTTAATACCTGAATCAACTGCTGATATTCTGCGACCCACTCGCTATGAAACTGCATCACCTCAAATATATCCAGCAGAATATGTTCCTCAATCTCTTCCAATCCATATTTTTCAAAGCAATGACACAGATAACTGTTGTCCGGGTTCAATCGGTACCACAGTCTCAGCAGCTGCTGTTTGCCCCTGGAAAAACTGGCCCATTTCGCCATAACAGCAACACCATCGAACGTTACAACATTGAAGCGATGAAGTATAGCATCTCGAATAGAGACATTCTTTAGCGACTCATCAAAAAGTTCGCTAAGCATCTCCTCGGAGCATGCTTCTTCCTTCAATTCAAAGCCATTCTGCAGGTTCTCACGAATAAACTCATATGTGGTTTTGATTGGTCGGATTGTTATATCGCCCATTGCTTGCGACACAGACCTTGTCTGCTTCGTGAGAAGGCAGTAATCTGTAGGAAGCTGTGTCTCATTCAACATGCGATCATACCACTCGCGCAACCCAATAATCAGCGTATATTTCCCACGCAATTGATTGATATACTCCTCAAAAGCTGAAGAGAATACCGTTATATTCATTTGCTCAGAAATTGCCTCATGATCTGAAATGAGGTAAACAAAATCATTCTGACGCTCATCTGTTGTCAAACCGAGAGAGGTATCATACCAAATGGAGTCACAATTCCACAGCGGTATGATAATCCTCCCCTTGTTGGAGGCGTCAACCATCGTATGCCAAAGTTTAGCAAACCGTTCTGTACGTTGCTCGCTTTTGTAAAACAGCCGCAGGTATTCGCTGACGCCTGGAAGCCAAACCCACTCATTAGATTTTATTGTTCCAAGCAGATTATCGTATGCAGGCATAACGTCCGCACCGGAGAACAGCTCATCCGATGACACTGCTCTGTCACACAGAGATTTAAGGCTTGAAACTGCGTTGCAGTAGTCCTCTCGGCTGTGTAGCAAGAGTACGCGGCACGGGAAACGCGAAGTAATTCCATTCGCCTTTTCTGTTCTGAGAATGTTTATGCTCTGTTGCAGTTCCATACTTAGCCCTCCGCCTTAACCATTAAAGTCATCGCAGAATTCAGGATGTGCATTTAGGAATGCAGACACCTTATCCTTGAGCACATCTTCACTCATGCATCTAACATGATTTTGTGTATTCTGCAGCTTTTCCTTTTTAGCTCTTTCGGTCTGATGTTTTTTTAATGTCGTCTGAACTGTTATCAGATCAGAAACATCCCATGCGCTCACGTTATTACCGAGTTTGAGTTTGAGTTCGGCAATAATTTCCTTTCTTTGGGCTTCAAAAGTATCCCGATAGTTGGCTCCAACGGCATTCATAAACGCTTGTTCTGCAGCTGCATCGTCTGTCAAAATCGCATGATCCATCGTATCCAACACGTTGATTGCTGCAAGAACATCCTGATCCAATGCACGCTCATCGTTTTGCACCGCAATCAATGTTCTAATTGCTTTGGAAGCATTTTTCGGAACAACCCACAGAAGTGGTATCCCTCGCGCATTGCTCCATGCTTTCACGGTCTCGGTACTGCTGAGCGTTTTCCAACGTTCAAGCAACATCGAGCGATTTCTTCTCTGGCTGATGCGACCAGTTTGTTGCCTCAAATCCTTTTCAAACTGATTTACCGTTGCATCGCAGGAAACGTCCTTTAATCCTTCATAAATTGTCTGAAGTTCCGCCTGGGTACAATCAATCTGCATCTGTTCCAGAATAGTGGAAAGAACAGGTTTAACATTTTGTATGTATTCCCACGCCTGAGTACCGTATGTGCGCAGAGTATCAATATCGGTTTCCCGTTCCTCACAGCTCATCTGTGTGATACCTTTTTGTGACACACGGCGGAGAACAACCAGCGCATCATACCAAGGCAAGTTTAGCGGCTCGATAGCGAGAATTGCAACACGCATATGATTAAAGGCGTTTTTAAGGTCCCGAATCGCTTCCTCATTGCTGTTGTATGTATTGCGCATTGTTGCATTCAAAGCATCGAGGTACCTGTATTCTGACACCACGCCCACAAGCTTTTCCTTAACCTGATCTTCGGTCCATGTATAAATGGCATTCTGCATTACGCCGAAAACCTTATCACGCAGGCCTTCAGGCTGTATGGAAAGCTTATTTGTGATTTCTTTCAGGTCTGAAGAAGCCTCAAACAAAAATGTGCTGAAAGCCTTAGACATTACAGCTTTATCCTGAAATGCCCTCGTCAGACGCTCACGAAGTTTACCGCGCCCGCTGAAAAGTTGAATAACATTGGACATCGCTTCATCTGTATTGCCTTCCTGCGAGATAAAAACCTGCATATTGTCAATCATTTTGCCCGCGACTTCCTTCATTTCAAAGCCGCCAAGCTCTGCCTCAGGCAGACACTTCAAACACCAGAACGGTGCTCCGGCCTGTGTGATGCGCTCACGAACAGAACGCATACCTTCTGTTTCATTAGCAGTCTGTCCATCGTCCAGCTTAAAAATCTTCTTGATATACTCGCGGAAGTTCTGCCAGGTTACAGAACCAGCAGACAAGTAATCGGTGGTCATGGTTCCCTTGCAGGTATTGAGCACGAGTGTTTTTAAATTTGATTCATTCAGCACAAAAGTGCCCTGCGAACTATCTGTCCAGCTATATGCGCTATCCTTATAAAAGCTAAAAACAAATCCCAGAAGAACGCCGCAAGCTATCGTGTTATAAAAACCGAAAGGAGGCTGCTGTAATTCTGCCCACACATCGCCCAGAACGACTTTGCGTCCGGATTCCATCTTTGCCCGCAGGAATTTAGCCAAAGCGCTTATGGTTTTGGCCGCTTTGCTTCCGTTGAGGCCTTCAACCTCCTGAATTGTCTTTGCGTCGATGATACCCAGCTGCCTGATGCCGGACACAACACTGTAAAGCTGAGAATTCTTGGTTTCACGTTGTATACCGGCAAGGGGAGCACTATCGTTGCAGCTCTTATATGCGGTGTTTGTGACTACAACGCTTTCCGGTGCATACGGGAAAATCTCCTCCAGAACGGCAGTTTGAACAGTCTTGCGGAGGTGGGCAACGCCGAAGAGATTGTTCCACTGTTTTTCGCCGCACCATGCAATCATTTTCCCTCCATCGGTTGCATTGGCAACCCAGCGTTGAACGATAGTAGTGGTTTCGGTGTCATACCGGCCGGCATCAGCAGTGTGACCACTGTCACGAGCCATATCTGCTTTTGTTATTGAATTAAGCCACTGCTTGCGCATATCGTCTGTAAACGGAGAGCGAACCAATGCAATAATCAGTCGATTCTCACCTGACTGCCGTGCGCGAGTTTCCAAGTCGTGTTGAATGGAAATTGCCTGTGCGTCGTCAGCTACTGTGACATACACTAGTCCCAACTTATAAGGATACCTATTCAGCTCATCGGTAACCTCTTTAATACGCCTGTCAAGAGAAGTTTTTTCCGCGCAACTGACAACGATTTTCATCCTGCGGAAAGTTGCGTCATTCTCATCCCATGCCCTTTTTTCAAACGGGACAGCTAACTTTCCGTCTTTGGCAAACATCTGATAACGCGTGTACTTTTTATCATTCTGGTCATAACGAAGTTTAAAATCATCGCCGCTTGCCCCGTGAAACGGCATCTGAAGCCGTTTCACTCCGTTTGCCTGCTTATCACAGAGCAGAATTTTGGATTCTTCAAAAGTGGCAAGGTAATCCTCCACCTGAGATTTACTCAAAATACCGCTTAAACAGTTTTCAAGGCACTCCACAGTTGCGGCAATGCCATTGCTTGTCCTTCTCGTGGTGTACAGTCCTTTTGTCGTGGACATGACAGCCATAAGAAGCATAGCGATTTTAAATACTCGATGCGCATTAGCATCATTTTCGACAAGGTGACGGTTCTCTTCATAGTGACGTATATATTCCGGAGCCTTGGTCTCCTTATCGTGGAAATCGCTTTCACGCGTGAAGAAATAATCCCACAGCCAGTCTGGAGTAAGCCAGCATGCCTGATCCTGAGGGCCGTATTGCGTGATATATCCGAGGAAGCCCTGTGTTTCATTGGAAGAGTCCTTCATGAAGCGGAACATTGTGCGCTGTGCTGCGGCAAAATTCTCTGCCACGCCGGAGAGCAGGCGTATCGTCATCGGATGCATAGGGCAGAGTTCGTTGATTTTCTCGCTGATTCTGTCGTCCAGTCCCGCAATATCCGGCAAAAATCTCTTGATATTATGTACCGGGTCTTTGCGTGCATCCTTCCAGTACTCATCCATGCCGTTTCGGATGCTGATAGAGCCCGCGATAAGGTCATAGGCGGCATCGGCAGAAACATGGAACTCCACTTCGTGGAAGCGATGAGTAATCTGTTGATAGGTCGCGTTGCCCATTGCATCCACCCAACCGGAATCCTTATGCACGATAAAACACAGAAAGAGCGGCTGCTCCTTGCAGAATTCCGAAATCTGCTGCATGACTACCCGGTCATCGCTGTGGCGCAGATAATCGGTAAATTCATCCCAGATAAAGAATATGCCGCTCTTTTCGAGATGATTGGCTGAAATGATTTCCTCAATCCATTTTTTGAAGGTCTCCACATTGTTGATAAGCCCCCAATGATTGGCACGAATCACCTCAACAAGAGCTTTGGTTGCCTTCAAATCGCCGTTTTCAACAGCGGCCATCAGCTTGTCCACATCGTCATAATCCTCACCGAGTACGGTGGAATCAAGCACATGCTTCCAGTTGATGTTTTTGTTGTGCAGCTGTGCCTTCACTCCGTCCTGAAGCGAGGCTGCACCCAAATCGGCGCTGTCGCCAAATTTCTGCACAAGCGCATCACGAACGGCAAACTCCGCTTCAACCAACAGCTGGTCACCGGTACGAATACCCGTGCAACCGGTTTTCCAGATGACAAGATAATCACCGTTCTTGCGGCAGTTGAGGAAGCGGTTTCTGTACTTTGAAAGCCTCTGATTATTCTGAAGAAAAGTGTCGATCGTATCTTTCTTTTCCTCCAGCAGGTGCTTGACAAGAATGGCGGCATAACTTTTGCCTGTTCCGTAAGAACCATGTACCCATAGGCTGCGACGTGCGTCCGGTGTTTCATAGCCGAGCGTTTGGCAAAGGAAGTCCATCAGCTTTTCCATGTCATCGCCGACAATATACTCCCGCCAAAGATTTTTATTGCGACTGTCGGCAGCAATATCCACAACCGATTCAAAAGACGGGTTTACCTGCAAGTATTCGCTGTATTTTTTCGTTGCCATAATTTTAAGCCTCCGCCAATTCGAGTATATTTAACGAGGTATATTTCTTTTCAAGGACAATGTTGTCCAGGTCATTGATGAAGGAAACGCGGATATATTCCGGGAAGGTCAGCGCAAGGCCTTGTATGCATTCCCTGAGCTTCTTATTATCCAGCCCATATATGTCTGCAGGGCTGACGCCGGGAGCCTCCGGGGTATCATGCACCTTGATGAGCTCTGTCAATGTAAACGCATGCCGCCCGGTATGCTCGGCATAAAGATAAAGACTGTACAACAGCGCAACAGCATCCGGAGTAGTCCAGCCATCACGGAGATAAGCCGATCTGTTTATCAGTAATCCCTGATTCAAAGCGGAGCCTATAGGCGACTGTCTAAAAGTTTCTAACAGTGAGCCAATCGCATTGCTCCTTGTTGTTTGCGAGTACGAATCGCCGAGCATAGTGACCAGATCGCCTTTTTCATAAGCACATCCAATCTCAGTATTCACATCAAACCACTTACAAATAACAGAATTATAGGCTAAATTTGCCCAAATTACCGCCCAAGTAAAAGGATTATATGGCCCGAATTTTATGAGAGTCTCTCCCAAGGGTGTAACGCTTATGGCACGACTGGCCTTATCAACTTCAACAATTCCACCTTCTCTAAGCCAAACCTTTAATGACTGATACTGTAGACTTCCCAACTCACATCGCGCAAAGCATTCAACACCATAAGTCATGAAATGTTCGAGAAAGGTTTGTCTCAACCCAAAATTCTGATAACGATTCATACCTTTCAAATCCATTTTGCTCCCTCCTCCTGTTACAGACAGTGATTTTGCTATAATGCAGCCTTTTTCCGTATAACTAATGCAATTCGAACAGTGAATGCATTTATCCTCACGTATCAGGATTTTTCCATTGGGTTGAATGCTGAATGCCCCTGTTGGACATTGCACTTCACATGCTTTACATCCTTTGCAATACGCTACCTTATTTGCAACCCCACGAAGATGGCTAACTACAAATCTGTCCATAAGTTGAAGCGGACTGTATTCAACCGAAAAGATCTCTCCTTCCGTCTTAGTCTTGTAGTTATAATTTGTGCCATCTATTTTTTGAATCCCATGTGTTTCATATTGTTCCAACAGTGGTCCCAATAGTTTTGCGACATCTTCCCACTTTTGGCACAAATTAGTTATTGTAAAGCTTATGGCGTTGTTGGCTATAACTTCTGCTACGCGATTCCCTCCATTAGGGAGGAACCTGCCTCCAGAACGCATTTTCCAACCGCCTTGCTCAATATATTTCTTAACCTCATTTTCAGGTTTGCAATTTGCGCAGTAGTTATCCACGATGGAATGGAGCTTTACTATTTCATCTGGATAGCAGAATTTAGTCATCGAATCCCACCAATCAGAAGACATAGGACACACCATACATCCGACTCTAAATAGACCATTTCTATATGCGTCATTCAGCATTATCCTATTTTTCAGTATGTAACAATAAATTTCAGCATTATTCCACTTGTGTATTGGGCTACAGTTAATCTGGCTAATGTTTTTTGCGCCGATACTAATTTCATCATATTTTGCTCTACGAGCACTCTCTTCAGCCCTCACACCATCAAAAACAACAGCCTTTGAATTATAATTGCCTGTAATTTCTCTCAGTTTTAGTATTGTTGGTACAGATTTATGTACTGCGCAGCACCATCGATTTTTAGCAGCTGGTGGCCCGAATTCTCTCCATGAATCGCTGGGATCTAAATGACTTTTGGCTTCATAAAATCTTAAATCCGGCCAATGCAATTTCGCATTTTCAACCGCGGCATAGGTCGTTGAAAGTTCCATGCCGGTATTACCAAAGATGACCATGAACTCATTAGGCGCCAGCGCCTTGGCACACAGATCCAGCAGAACAATGGAGTCCTTGCCACCGGAAAAAGCGCACACGAAAAAGTAGCGTTCCGATTTATATTTATCATGTTGCTCACGGATAAAAGAGATCGCCTTCTGTTCCAGGCTCTTCATCAAATTCTTGTTTACCTCATACAGTTTGTTAATATCCACCGGCTGCAGTTGCAGGCGTTTATCGGTATTGTACACCACGGTGGGACGAGTATAGAATCCCCCGCCCTGCGCTTCCGCAACACATTCGCCGTTCAGCACATAGCGACGCACCCCCTCTGCCCAAAGCAATGGAGCATCCGTGTCCGGGTAATCCCAGTGTTCATACATTTTGAAGAAGTCCAACTCTTCCTTAAACACCGGCCTGATTTCTTTTTGAAGTTTTGCGTTCACCGTCAGACGAAATATTCCGTATTCATCTGCCCACTCATATCCGTACATAGCAAATTACTCTTCTCTCATAGTTTCCACGGTTAAAATAATATTTCTCCCGCACTATCTCTCGTCACCCACGGGCGGTACTTATGAACCATTGCGTGGCAATTGGGGCATACCGTGATAAAATCATCGGTTTTATAATGCTTGCTGCCGTTCAGTTCGGTGATGGGGACGGTCAAGTGGCATTGCAGAAAATTGCCGGATATCGGCTTGTAAACCTCCGACAGGTTTAGATGGCAGATTTCGCAGTTTTCAGCGGGAACGATTTTTCGACCGTCTCTTGCCTCCAACACTCTGTGCAGATGATACAGCAAGGCGCCCTCCGGAAAATCTTCGCCTTCAAACTCGCTTCCAAACGTTGCTGTTTTGAAAAATTCGCGATTATGCCTTATTGCACACGCAATTTTGTGCAGCTCATCTTTCCTGCCTCTAAATTCATCAGCCGTTGAATAAAATATAGCCCCAACGTTGGAATCCTTGACTCCCTTTGAATAGCTGCGTCTAAAAGTATTAATTTGATTGCTTATCCCATGGCAGTTTCTGAAGACCTCGCCACGTGCTGAAATCGGGATAATAGGCAGTTCATTCAGCAGCTCACTGAGTTCAACGATTTCTTTGCTTTCTTTGTTCAGTCGAATATCCTCAGCGAAATATAAGACATCCAGCGCCAATATTGCCTCATCTCGGGTAAATGAAACGTTTGCCATTCCTCACATCCTCACTTTAACGTGGCTGCCCTCGCTGTTCCAAATGAAACGCGGGTCGCCGCCCAGAGCGTTGTGCATGTTATTATTCAACTGGTTACCGCTGATCATGCCTGCATCTACCAGCATTACGCGCAATTCTTCCGCTTCGAATTCACAGCGGTTTGGCATCTCATCGTGAAGGAAAACAGCAACAACGTCTCTGAAATCCTGTATCCAGCTCTCTTTCTCCACAAACATTGCGTGCAGCGTGTTACTGTCCTGCGATTTCATCGCAATGATGGTTCTGGCGCCAAGCTCGTCCGGATAGAATCGGATCAACTGCTGCAAAAGCATGGGAGTCCACATGAGGCCGTCCGGCAGAACAGGTAACAGGTTGTACCAACCATCAGATATATTGTGCGGTATAATGTGGCCGTCAGAATCCGCAAACAGCCGACGCAGGGCAACGTGGATCGATTCTAAAAAAGCTGCGTCTATATGCAGAAGCTCTGCGAGCAGATACTCATTTTCAGCATAGATGAGGAACACAGGTTCTTTATCAATCCGCATCGACGCACGCAGGCTGCCCGTATTCAATCCCAGTCCGATCAAGTAGTTTTCAATTTCTTTGAATCCAACAGTTGATCCTTTATCTTTGGCATATTTTCTTACGATGTCAATAACCGAATCGGCAGAAACATCGGGAAGGCTGATGTAATTATTCGACTTGAAAATATACCGTTTTCCGTGATAATTCAGCTTTTCGAACAAATAGCGAGCTAAATCATACACGGATTGTTGGTCCGCAATATCGTTATCGTTAAAGAACATCGCCATTTCACTGCAGGCATACTCGTACAAGCTTTTAGCCGTTGCAATACCGTTGTTCCTTTTGAGCAACTTATCGAGGACTGCTTCCAATGCATCTGCTCCTTCTTCGAGATCTACCAGAGCTTCTTCATGGTAGAGTCTTTTGTTCATCTCAATGATATGTTGTGACTGCGAAACAATTCTTCTTGTCCCTCCCATTGTACTGCGCAGTTGGAGCTGCAGCTCATCATAAGCTGCACCTGTCAAATCACGCGTAAGCAAATAGTCCTCCGCTTTCTGTATGAGGGAAGTGTTAAAATCAACCGCACGTTTTTCGGCCACTTTTTGCAGATTGTCGGCAAGTGAGTCAACTGTTTGTTTTTGTGATGACTCGATGCCGTTCGTCTTTTGTTCAACGGTATATTCTGCGGGCACTGCGTTGCAGCGTTCTATAATCCATGCGATATACTGCCGCACCTGAGTTAAGGATAAATCGGAATCTATATATGCCTCCGGATAGAAAAGTCTAAGCTTTGTATTGCCGTAATCATGCCGATTTATAACAATCTTTTTCGTTTCAGAATCGTAAACATTCAACAGTGTACGGAATTTCAAAGGGAACCGCACAGCAATAGCTGTCAGAAACGCCAAAAATGCTTCAGAAGGTGAAGCGCCATTGTATACGGTACCATTATAATGAATTTCATACGTAGAAGAATCCTGCCGATTATGCTCTTCTCCTGCGCTCCTCAGTTTCTTGGTCAACTCACTGCTGATTGCAAGTCTCTGCTGAATGGAGTACAGCTGATGGAGATTCATAAATGACCAAAGGTTAACCCCGCTCAGTTCCTCGATTGTGGTTACACCGTTTTTCTTTAATTCGTTGTAAAGGAGCTCATATTTTTCGCTTTCGAAGAAACTCTCAAGCGTATTTTTGTACGATTTTTCTGCTGAATCAACCGGCACCATGGGTTTCATCTCCCGCGCCGGCGGCACGGAAGCATTTTCCATCAGTTCCGGTTCAACAAGTTGTGTCTGTTCAGACTTTATATAATAAATTTCAAGGTTCTCGTGATCAACATTGCACATGTCCAACAATATGCAGATCTTCGTCACAATATCTGTTGCGCTCAGGTTCGTTTCTACATAAAAATTGTCGCTGACTTTCTTGGGTGCATTCATTTCCTCTGATGCTTTTTGAGTGCCAAAGTCAATGCGCCGACCACCGCTGATATTCGTGTTATACATCCGAAGGAATTCATCCGGGTAGTCTTTCGACAGGCATGCTATCACATTTACGTATAGCTGCGTCCAATTGGTAATATCCGTCTGCTCATCGCCGAAATAAACAAATGAAATCGGCTTTGTGTAAGCGAAACTGCTGCTCCAGAGAAAATCGACTCTCTCCTTATTAAATTCGCTAACTTTTCCGTTTGAAGAACCTTCTTTTTCCTGAACAGCTTCACTGACTCTTTCATCGCCGGAAGATATTTGCGTGTTTTGAGGCTTTTCCGTTAGGCCAGCATTCTCATCTAACGTTTTCACAAACGCAGTGTAATACCGTGCCGCAGCAACTATCTTTTTCATCTGCTTTTTGTGCGAAAGTTGAAATATACGGTTTTCGGTAACGGTTTTCTGCACTCGCTTTACTGTATTTAAATCAGTCGTTTCAAATAACTGTTTGTGCAACACTTTTGTTTTGAGGCAATAAGCCTCTATTTCCGAATAACAAAGATAAAGCTCTGGCAAACGAGTATATGGTATGTTTTCAGCAAGCCAATCTGCAAACATTTCTTCATTTGTCTTCTTGCCATCAACCATTGACCGTGCCTCCTCTAAAATCTTGTCATGCTCGCTCTGTTTTTTAAGCAGCGCTGATACTCACGGCACTTATCGCGTTTTACTCGGCAGCCTTCCGCACCAAGCGTTGTTAATTATCCTGGGATGCCCGGATAAAATCTTATTATACGAACGTGCTTTGCTTCTTCGTTTCAGCATCTGAACTTCAACGCTCACTGTTGTCATGTTGTCTGTCCTATATTTGAGGTTGGCTGTTGTCATCCACAAACTCCACAATGTCACCGATATTGCAACCGAGGCAAGCGCAGATTTTTCTCAAGGCTTCCATTGAAACGTCCTCGCCCTTCCTGAGCTTAGTCATCGTGCTTGAAGAAAGCCCCGATGCTTTATGAAGATCGCCCTTGCTCATTTCCTTATCGACGAGCAGTTTCCACAATTTTTTGTAGCTTGCTTTCATAATTTTCACCTCAGCACAGAACGTATAGCATAATTCATTTTATTATAGCACAGCATTAGCTAAAATTCAAGTAAGTTTCGTAAACTTCGGATGAATTCGACCGTTTTGCAGGAATATATCGTCCGATGGAGCCGTACAGAAACTGCCTGAGCCGGTTTTATAAATCAGCTCAGGCAGTTATCTTTATTCAAGTTGATTCTTGCGAACTTGGTCGTGGTCATTCTCTACACTCGGTTTAAGGAAATCACCCACGTTTGCTTTCAAAGCGTCGATCATCCGTGCTTCCTTTTTGAGCTTCGCACGTTCGTCATAAAGCCGTTGCTGCTCTTCGAGTAGCCTCTGTCTGTTCTTATGCGACTAAACATAGAGGGACTTCGGTATGCCGCAGGAATGGCGTGGTAGCCAGTCAGGTTGAGGACGAGGTGATGGAGTACACCCGGAAGATTGTTCGCAATCCGCAGTTTATCAAGGATTTGCAGGAAAAGGTGATGACCGCTGTGGACATGACCGAGGTTGAAAATGATATTAGTGCCTATAAAAAGCAGCTATCCGCTTTACAGCGTAGCCGTGACAGCTTGGAACAGGATATTGACCGCATTGCCCCGGATGACAAGTATGCAGAACGCCGCCGCGCGGATATGACGCGCCGCCTGAATGACCTCTATGACCAGATTTATAAGGCGGAGGATCTGCTGCAAGAGAGCCTGATGAAAAAGGCAACTCTGGAAAGCGAGCAGATGTCTGTGCAATCTATGATCGGAATCCTCTCGTCTTTTGACGCAATCTATGATAGAATGAATGCGGCAGAGCGGCGCGACCTTGTGAAATACCTGATTTCCGAGGTTGAGTTGTTCCCACGTGAGGAGCAAAAGACGCAGAAACGCTTTGTAAAGGCGATTGCGTACAAGTTTCCCATTGAGCAAAAGGTGCTCACGCAATTTGACGAATGCGGGGCATCTGTCGAGACGGTATGTCAGTTAGTTCTGAGAAAACCAGCAGTACATATCAACATTGATGTGGATGTTGAGGAACTGGTGCAGGATAAAAGAGGGGCGGCAACCTATGGACAGATCAAGGATTACGTTCTTGAGCATAGCGGCTTGAAGGTCAGCAGTCTGTATATCGCACAGGTAAAGCAGAAATGTGGTATTATTGAACGCGAGAATTATAATAAACCGAAATCAGAGGATGCCAAGCAGCCTCAGTGTCCGCCGGAGAAGGAAAAGGCAATCAGGGCGGCACTACAACATTTCAGATTGATTGAATATTAAGAAGTCAAGGCTTTCAGCTTAATGTTGGAAGCCTTGACTTTTTATTATGTGCTTCACCAGAAGCAGACGGAACAGATTATGTTGAGTACAATAAACACGTAACCACGAATGACTACATGGTTTCATCCGTACACAGGGATGCCAGCGTTGGAAGGTCTGTAACGGTCAATCTGCCGCGAGTGGTAGATAGAATTCCTCTGCTTCGCAAGTCAGTCAGTTCACGTGTTATTTGAACCCGGCTCATGCCGAGAATATCCGCAATATCTTCCTGTGTCATCTCAATGACCAGCCCAGAGTTCGAAGGCTGATTCATGGTCAGCAGGTACAGGAGATTACAGAGCTTCACCTGCGAGGGGTTAAATTCCTGATGGATGGTTTCAAAGAGAAAGCGGTTGACGTACATTGCGTACCAGTTGACAACACTTTCAGCCAGTGCGGTATTCTTCTCAAACATCGCTTTGAATTGCTGCACAGTAAACTCCAAAACCTCGATTTTGGAGAGTGCAGCAGTCGTTAAAGCCTGCTCAATACGGAAGTCATTTGTGTGATAACCGGGGAAAAGCGTCCCTGGGCCGTGAAAGCTGATGATTTTTCGTCGCCCACTTTCGTGCTCAGAAAAGTGAACGGATGCACCGGATACATAGTATTGGATGCGATCATACGGCTGTCCGGGTTTCCAGAGGTAATCACCTTTCTGAAATATTCGCTTTGTGTGAGGCTGAGAAGGGAAGTATTCGTAAAAAGAGCGGAAGTCATCCGCAAAATAATATCGTGGTTTCAGCATAGAAATCACCTCGCTCTCGGAAAAGTTTGAAGTTATTATACCACGAGATGATGAACTTTTCTATGTGAGGCTGTAAAGAACAGGAGGATACAATGTACATTGTTATGATTACCGGCAGTCCGCACAGACATGGAACATCCGCACTGCTGGCAGATGAATTTATCCGTGGGGCAACAGAAAGTGGGCACGCTGTTTTTCGCTTCGATAGAGTGTACGCGGTATGCTTCTGTGCGTAGGATTTTGCGAAACAGTACATTCCCACGCCATGTAGCAAAATGCGAAAGAGCTATCTGCAAGCAGAGCATTGCTTCATCCGCTGAAAATCGCTGTAATCAGGAACAGCCCAGCATCACGTCAAACAGCGTGGTGCTGGGCTTCTTTTATGTTGCGTTTCGGGGCTTCTTTCGAGGATAAAATCGCCCATGTGCCGTTTGTTTTTCTATGCCGTATTGACATACTGCGCTCTACCCATCACGGTAACTGCGCGCTCTTGGAGTAAAAATGAAAACTTTTCTCTATATGGGGAGAAAGTCAGAGAGGAAAAAGAGGGTGAGAGCAGGCTGTGGGAACGGTGTGTAAACCGTTTTTTCGGTTTTCCACGGTTTCCATAGCCGCAGCGAGGGAGAAAAGGGAGAGAAGTACATCACCTTCGGCATTGAGGCGGACTCCCTCCGCACGGCAAAGCCGAAG
>OKSB01001808.1_pt1 | contig 20453 bp, 10 predicted proteins | sample 1601171 | NCBI WGS metagenome assembly OKSB01 (sample SAMEA3541496, study PRJEB24748) | human gut metagenome | biome: human gut; feature: human-associated habitat; material: faeces | place: China | collected 2012 | reverse complement strand
CTCGCGCTTCGCGCTCAGGGCGCCACGTCGGCCTTTGGCCTCCTCGCAATGACAATTCGGGGTCGTTTGCCATTTTAACGGCAGCCTGTACTAGACGCAAGTGCGGCGCCGGGAGCGGCATGCCGCTCCCCTACAATGGCGTGTGCGGTCGACGAGAGTGCACGGAAATTTACCGTTGCGCCACAAGACGTCGAGGACGCCGTCCCCTACAACGCACGGCCGGCAGCCTTGGCAGGTTCTCCGCTTTCCGCTTGCCCCGTGCCTTTCTATCCTGTCAGATACAAAAATCGGACCGGCTCATTTGGGTGAGCCGGTCCGGTTTTTATGGCAATACCGCATAATTCAACAAGAGCATTCGGCGAGAGATTTTTTGCCGATACAAGGTTTGAAAAGTGCAGGAATACTTTGTGTATTTCAAACTTTTCGAACCGCAGAATCGGCGAAAAATATCCGGCGAAGGCCGAAGAGGAATTATGCGGTGTTGCCTTATATCACGGCGCTTCTTCATCGCCGCCGGTGGACTCGGTCGGGGCGTCCGTGGGCGGTTCCGTCGGCTCCGGCTCCGTGGGCTTTTCCGTCGGGCTTTCCGTCGGGCTTTCCGTCGGCTCCGTCGGCGCCTCCGTGGGGGGCTCCGTCTCCTCGACGAGCTTGGCGACCAGACGGTTGCGCCAGTCGTAGCTCGAGTGGTTGACCTTCTCCGTGGACAGCAGCTTGCCGTTCTTGTCGTACTTCATGCGGTAGGTATCGACCTCATAGCCGTCGTAGCCGACCTGGATGCGCTCGCCGTCCTTATAGTCCTTGTACTTGTCGTAGTTCTTCATGCCCTTGGAGATCTCGACCTCCTCGGTCTTGCTCTTGTGGGTCATCGCGGCCTTGTAGTCCAGCTCCACGGTGTAATCCTTCGTCTCCGTGCCCATGAAGCGCACGCGGACATAGCCGCCGGAGGCCTCCGCCAGAATGCGGATGGGATAGGTCGTGTTGTTGCGGAATTTATAGTCGAGGCTGCCCCAGTAGATCGTGGCGTCCATGCCCCAGGGGATATAGTCCGGCACATACTGGTGCTCCTGCCGCGCGATGACCTCGAGGTCGGATTTCAGCGTGCAGTAGTACAGCACGGACGCGACCTGACAGACGCCGCCGCCGAGCTGCTGGACGGTCTCGCCGCCGACATACACGCCGCCCTCCTTGTAGCCCTTGGCCGCCGTGCGCTCGCCGACGACACCGTTGAACGAGAACGTCTCGCCGGGCTTGAGCACATAGCCGTTGATGGCTAGGCAGGCCAGACGCAGGTTCTCACTTCGGCCGATGAGACCGGCGTTGTACGGGCTGTCATAGCTGGCAAGCTCATCGTGGAACAGCTTCTCCTGCAGGGATTCCTTCGTGTACTGCGGCTTGATGACGTCGAGCGTCAGCGTGACCTCGCCGCCGGGGCCTGCCTTCTCCAGCTCGTCCATGGCCTTTTTGATGTCGAAGCCGTAGCCGTCCGAGCCGTCGGTCACTTCATAGGTGTCCTCGTTGCACACGGCGTTCACCGGCGCAACATAATACTTGTGGTACAGGGCGTCGAGGTCAAAGGCCTTCGGCAGGTCCTCCTCCACCACATACTGCATCTCGAAATTCGCGTCGGCATAGGCGGTGAGCACGGCCTTGTACAGCTCGTCCGTGTTGATCTCGCGGCCCGCGCTGCCGAGCTTGACCGTCAGGGTCTTGAGCTCGCGCTCCTCGCCCTCGTCGTCCGTCACGGTCGTCGTGCCCTCGGTGACGGAGGGCTCCGTCTTTTCGCTCACGGCGTCCTTGGCATATTCGTCCAGCATCGTGCGGACGTAGCTTTCATCGAGCGTGAGGAAATCGGCGACGTTCAGATCGGTGCGCTCCGTCAGCGCGTTCTTCTTCACGCGGGAGAACAGGCCGCCGCCGCGGCCGTAGGCATAGGCAGCCTCCACGGCCTTGTCGAGGTCGAGGCGAACCGCCGTGTCCGACGGCGTCAGGCACAGCTTTGTCAGCAGCGTCATCGGCTTGCCGTCCTCGTCGCGCGGGGTGTTCGGGTCCTCGGTCGGCTCCTCCGTCGGGGCCTCGGTCGGCGCTTCCGTCACCGGCTCCGTCTCCGAAGGCGCGGTCTCGGTCGGCTCCGTCGCCTCGGTCTGCGCGGAGGCATCGAGAGGCTTGCCGAAAATGTCGACGAGCGGGATCTGCGCCGGGTCATATGTCGAGGTGAACGTGTCATAGGGGCGCGTGTAAAGCGCGACGTTCATATTTTCCTTCCCATAGACGCTCACGCCCTTTTCGAGCGCGGCGCGCGCCTCCTCCTTCGTCATGCCGCTGAGATCGACGCCTGCGACATAGAGGTTGTTGACGATCCTGCCATCGTCGCGCAGGAACATATAGCCCACGCCGCAGCCGACGAGCACGACGGCTGCAGCCAGCAGCGCGACGATCAGGCCGAGGCGGGACTGCTTTTTCTGCTTTTTCTTTTTCGGCGCACGCTGCGGCTCGGCATAGGACTGAGCCTGCGTCGGGCGTTTGCCTTTTTCAAATTTACCCATTTAAATCTCCTTCTCCGGTGGTTCTACGGCAGAATGCCGCCTATTCTCCAGACGGCATCCGCCGCCGTTTGTTCCTATCCTATTATACCGGGAAGCCGCCAAAATGCAACAACGTTTTGCCAACAAAAGCGTTACAATTGTGAACTTTATGTAAACCTCCCGAACAGGATCATGGCGGCTGCCCCCCGAAGTGCCGCTGCGAGGCCGCGGAAAGTGGTATCATAAACGGACACTGACTTTCGGCTAAACAGGGTTTTGAGAGTCTAAGCAGCCCCACAGAAACACTTCTGTGGGGCTGCTTTTGCACTTTGTTTTTTTGTCAAGCCCTGGGGCTTGCGCCGTGCTCACCGCGGGGCAATACGCCCCCGGTAAGCACGCCGTTTCGGATAGAAATCAGTGAATGCTCTGGCAGTATCTGGCGACCACTGCCGCAAGCTGGGCACGGGTGGCCGTGGCCATGGGCTCCAGCTTGCCCGTTTCTGTGCCGAGAATGAGGCCGTTGGCAACAGCCCACTGCATGGATTCCACAGCATAGGAGGAGACACGATCTCTGTCAGAGAAGCTGCTCAGGTCTTCGGACACCTTTTCATAGGCGCCGGTCACCTTGGCATACCGAGCGAGGAAGGAAACCATCTGCTCGCGCGTCACGCAGTCGTCAGGCGCAAAGGCATCCGCGCTGACACCGGTGGTGATGCCGTTCTGGTAAGCCCAGCGCAGGGCGCTGCCGTACCAGCTCTCCAGATTCACGTCGGTGAAGGGCAGGGCCTTGGAATCATCCACAGCAGGTTCTCCCGCAATGCGATAGAGCAGCGTCACCATCTGGGCACGGGTCGCGGTCTCATCGGGGCGGAAGGTGCCGTCGCCGTAGCCCTGCATAATGCCCTTAGACAACACATAGTCCACGGACTCATGATACCAAGCCGTTGTGCTGAGATCCTGGAATTCCTTCGACGGGCACGGATCATCACGGTTGCTGTTTGCCGTCAGATGCTCCACCTCATCGATCCGCTGTTCATTTCGCTCTGTCTTTTGGACCGTGAACCGAGGATCGGCGTCCTTGCCGGCATTCGTCCTGGTGAACGTCAGCTCTGCGACCTGTTCTCCGGCAGGCATGCTGTCCACGGAAACATAACCAAGCGTTACCTTTCCGGCTTCAGCCTTGTAGGAGAAATACTGCGCGTTTCCAATGACATTCTTCAGCTCCCAGCCGGCAGCATCGTAGCTGACGCTCATAAGCCCGTTCGTGGTGGGGGCCGTTCCTCCCGACACCAGCTTCAGGGTGACCGTGTTCTGATCCTCCGAGGTGATGATCTCCGAGGATGCAGTCTGTTCGCTTGCGATGTCAGCCGCCGGTTTCGTCGATGCGGTTTTTTCTGCTGCTGTATTAAGCGCACCATAAGACGCGGCCGCTTCTTCAACCGCAGCAGAATTGAGCATGTCTGTCAAATCCTGAGACTGAACCGTGTGAGAGCCAAGCGGCAGATTGCTTACGATCTGCTCCAGCTCCGTCTGGTTGGCCTCATGATTGTCGATCTTCAGGATCGTTGCCGGATATACATTCTCGCCGAAGCTGGCCAGCTTTTCGCCGGTCCAGAAGTTCTTGGCGGAATCGTATGTCAGACGGTAGAGCTCATTGGCCTTGCCGGTAAAGTAGGACAAATACAATGCCAGCTGTCCATTGACCGTCGTGGGAACCATAGAGCACAGCGGCGTGCCGTTATTGTCGCCCATGAAGTACATTTTAAATGCACTGGTCAGGTTAGACTTTGCAATCTCATATTTGCCTGTCGTACTGCTGTAGTCGATCCCGTCATAAATCTGGAAGGTCCACACGTTGCCGCGGTTATCCAGCAGCAGCAGCACCTCCGCATCCGTTTCCGCAGTGCCGTCCTGGTCCAGATCAAGCTTTGTCTTGCCGAGCGAGGTCATCGCCGTAAACTTATCGGCTCCGTTTCCGTAAAGCAGGAAATCCATGAACAGCATGAAGCCGTCCGTGCGAATGCTGCCCAGTTCCGCAGGCTTGTTGAGCATAAAGTTATAGATACTGTAGCAGGCCGGAATGTCGCCCTTGGTAAACAGCTCGCTGTATTCCAGATCAAACAGCGGCACATTAAAGTTACCGCCCGCAACGGCATCATAGTCCGCCAGAACCTTGCCGCTCTCCATGTCGACCTGATGGAGCTTCCGTTCATTTCCGTCAACCACAATGACATTGTTGCGATCCGTGTCATATGCGGTAGAGGTAATGCCCTCGACCTCCATCACAGCCCCCGGCGTCCATGTAGTATCATTTTCCATATCCCACGTATAGAACTGGGAGGTGGAGGAGCCATCCATCAGCGCGCCGGTCAGCGTAACCTTCAAAACCTCAACGGTAACCGTGCAGGCTGCACTCTTGGTAGGATCCTTTACAGAGGTTGCCGTGATCGTGGCAGTGCCGTCTCCAATGCCGGTAACCGTACCGTCTTCGTCCACGGTAGCCACATTCGTATTGTCGCTGGTCCAGGTCACCGTATCGGGATGGATGCCGAAAGGCGTAACTTCCGCCTCCAGCGTCGCCGTGCCGCCCTTGAAAAGCTTCAGCGTGCTGCGATTCAAGGAAACCTCAACAGGATCATTCAGCTCAGACTTGTTCAGATTGATCTTGTAGGTACTGCAGTTGTTTGCGTAGTCATATACCTGCAGCAGCAGATGTGCTGCATTTGCTGTTCCGTTTGCATCCAACGACATGGTAACAGCCTCGCCGCGGCTTGCTCCCTTCGGAGAACCGCCCGTCCTCGCAAGGATTTTCCCGGTCGAGTAATCGTACAGCACCGCTGCTGCAACATATCTGTTGTCGGAGGCCGTAACGGTCATGACCCGTCCGTCGTTGATCAGGTCCTCGGAAAGCGTAATGTCGGTCAGCGTAGGAGCAGTCTTGTCAACAAACATCGTATAGGTCTGACTTGCTCCCTCACCAAGCGCATCCCAATCCGTCGAAAGCGTCGAGCCGCTGTAATCCACATAATACTCCGGCGCCATGGTAAGCTTCACAGTCAGCTTTTCGCCTTCCGCGGCATCCGGCGCACAATCCACGGACAAGCCGCTCTGCACCTGCATCCACGTCTTCTGGTTCGAGAAATAGTAGGCGCCAATGATCGGAGCCTGAGTCTCCTTGTTGAGATATACCGTACCGTCCTCGCCGGTCACAGTGATCCGGCCATTGGCCGCATTTCGGATCAGGCTGAAATAAATATCAGAGATCTTTGCGGTATCCGGGTTGATGGAGTAACGATCTGCATCGTAGAATCCGTCGTCTACATACAGATTTCCACCAAGGGAATAGGAGTCATCCACGCCTTTGTATTTTATGGTCAGCGACTGGAGCTGCGCTGCCTGCTGAATTGCAGCAAGCATGTAGGGAGGACGGGTCTCCATGCCGTAGTGATACTGAATAAAGCTGCCGACATCAAACATGGAGGCATCGGTCCAATTTCCGTAGTAGCCCAGCACCGGGATAGAATGGCTGGTCCCTTCGACACCCTCTTTACTGCTTACCTCGTTGGCAAATACATAACCCTCGACATAAGCGCCTGCACCGCCGTTCTTTTCGTCGTAGCTGTCCAGACCAAGAACCTTTGCACGAATCGTGACGTGAATCTTTCCGTTTGCAGGCACCGTCACGGCAGCACTGCTCAAGCGGGAGAAGAACAGGTAAGCATCATAGGTATCGATGTCTCCGTCCTTATCCAGATCCGCACAGCTCTTGCCGCTGATCTCGGTCCGCACGCCGGTCACATAGTCCAGCAGCGCCTGACCGTCATCCGCGGTTACCTTGCCGCTTCCGTCAAAGTCGCAGCCGTCCAGCTCCGCAGGCATTTCCGGCTTCAGCGTTTTCCCATCTACGTCCCAGACAACGTCTGCGGCTAATGCGGCAGTCTTTTTGTCCGAGAAATTCATGACTTGCCCGTTCCCGTTATTGAGCTCGCCCTGAAGTGCCGCCTGCGTAAAGAAATCAGCGCTTAAGGTAAACGTGCTGTCCGTATTCTCCAGATTGTACAGCGTGAAGCCAAAGGAATACTCACCGGTGCGCTGGGGATCGTCTCCCAGCTCGGCTTTGATCTTTCCGTCTGCATACGAATCTGTTGCATCCTGATCCATCATCAAATAGCTTCCGCTATTTACAGCCGCGCCGATATTTGCAAGGCCTGCACCCTGCTGCAGAACAGAGTAGTAACCCTCCAGTGTCTTCCCCTGCTCATCAACACCCTGCTTCTCAACGATCGGCTGAGCAGTTGACATCAGCAGGCTTTGGGCCAGCGTACGCACAGCCAGTCCCGTCTTTTCGGCCAGATCATTCTGCTTAATGTACTCAGCGACCAGCGCCGCCATTCCGGCTACCTGCGGAGAAGCCATAGAGGTACCGGACATATTCTGATACTCTCCGCCGTCCTTCAGGGAGTAGATCCGGCCGCCGGGCGCCGTGATCTCCGGCTTCATCGTCAGGGCGCCGGGAATTCCCCAGCTGGAGAAGCTGCTCATCGTATAGTAGTCTTCTCCCAGATCCCAGGACTCCCGCTCGGAGCTCACAAACATCTCGCCGCTATAATACAGAACACTGCCATCCTGGCTCGTCACCTTCGTGGAGCTTTCACGCAGGAATGCGCCATCCGTCTGAGAAATAGAGACGCAGGGCTCCGTTTTTTTATAATCGGTCAGATCCATATAATTGGAGCCCGGCTGATTATTGACGATAATGGTCGCAATTGCGCCATTGGCAACCGCGGCTTCTGCCTTCTCGTAAAATGAGGTATCGCCACGATTGCAAATTGCAATTTTTCCTGCCAGGACATCCTTGACTGCTGCAAACTCTTCCGCGGTACCGATCTTGTCCAGATAAATATACTCATGGCTTCCGCCGATGGTATAGATCGGTTTGTTCTGATAGCTTTTTTCCGTGTAGGTCATGTTATGACCTTTCACCTTCAGATAATTGTCTGTAACGCCCGCGTTATCGACGGAGGCTACACACAGCGAGTTAACATAGGAGCCGGGGCTGCCGTTTGTAGCCCAGTTCACACTGCCCGCATAGGGAAGGCCAAACGCAGTTTGGTCAAACCAGCTGCCGGAATTACCTGCAGAAATTGTGACAACCATGCCGCTGCCAACGATTTCATCAAGAATATGACGGTATTTCTCTTCCGTATACTCGGAGTAGCCCGGGAAGCTTCCGCCCAGAGAGAGGTTCGCTGCGTCCGCGCCCAGCACCATGGCGTCTTCAATCGCGACCATGTAGTCTGAATCATAGGCGCCGCCGCGCTTGCCGAAGACCTTCATCGTCAGGATCTGCGCATCGGGCGCCACGCCCTGCGTCATGACAGAGTCCAACGCTGCGACATAGTTTCCGGCTTCGTCCTTAACAAAACGGTTTCCCGCCGCGATACCGGTCACGTGCGAGCCATGATCGCCCTGCGTATCATTATCATGCGTGATATCCGTGTCCGCATCCACATAGTTAAAGCCAAACGGGATCTTCTCGTTGACATAAAAATCTGCTGCGGTCAGTCCGGCCTTGCGAGTATATGCATTTAGCTGATTCAGCACCTCATCGGTCAAGTCAGCCTCCGTCATGATCGTCGCATTACTCCCCTGCAAGGCATATTTCAGCGCATCCGGATCCAGAGAGGGATGATCCACATCGGCGCCTGTGTCGATAATTGCGATCCGGCTTCCTGCGCCGGTATAGCCTGCCGCCCACGCAGCGCTGGAGCCGATCATCTTATCGGAGGTGGCCATATTGGGATCCGCCGTCTCCTCCTGCTTCACCACGCAGGGCTCATACCGGTTCTCAAGAATGACCTCCTGCACACCGGCAACTTCCTTGATTTTCTCGATCTGCCCATATTGGACATTTGCAGAAATGATATTGGCTGCCAATGTCATATTCCAAACAACATCCAGTGTTGCACCATTCAGTGCCTGCTTGGAGATGGCGGCAGCCATGCTGTCCTGCTGCTTCTCCAGCTTCCGCCGATATTGCATGGCGCTGCGATCAGCAGCTGCAATCTCATCAGAGGTAAAGCCCTTTTCCAGGGTAGAGGCGTCCTTTAGAATAATGGAGACACGAACAATATCGGTGTCTTTGTATTCTACCGTCTTTTCCACTACGCCGGTATTCGCCTGAATGGGGGACTCTACCTGAACAGAGCTGCTGTCTATTTCCTCCCAAGTCAGCCCGTTGCTGCCTGATTTCGAGACGCCTGTTTCCTCAATTGCCAGAGATGGCGCAGCTAAACTAACAGCTAACACCACGGCCAGCAATGCAGCCACAATGCGTTTTCTTAAGTGTGTGCTTTTCATAAACCTGCCTTCTTTCTTTATTTTGGTATGTCCACAAGCCGGGCATGCGGCCGCTTCTACACCAATGGCGTTCTATATATATTATCACAAACATCCGGTATATGCAATTAAAAATACACATACAGAGATGCCGTGCAGTTCTAAATATCGGCCGGAAACATGTCTGATTTTTTCCATTATTTACAAATTCTGGAAATATTCAATCGTTACTGCAGAAACGCCGGCACCGGCCGGCAAGGCTTGCCGTCATGATAAAAATCCGAAAAGCTGCCGTTCCAGCTCCTCATATCATAAGAGCTTTTTGCTTCTCCCGGTGATGTTATTTGCCCTTGCCACGCCGGACAGACTGTTTTGTTCCATGCTTCGTGATCAGTCCGCGGCATTCGATGCGCCTTTTTTATCCGATTTTGTTTGTTCCGACAAGAGAATACGGTCATTGTCCAGGGCCTTGCCAGCACCGCTTTTGAACTTAGCCAGCAGGTCCTCCACGGTCATGCCCGCCCGTTCCGCTCCGGCAACATCCAGAATGATATGGCCTCTGTCCATCATCAATGTGCGGTTGCCAAGCTCCAGGGCCTGGTGCATATTGTGGGTGACCATGAGGGTGGTGATACGGTTCTCCGAGACGGTCTGACGGGTGATTTCCAGCACCTTTTCTGCCGTGGCGGGGTCCAGAGCAGCGGTATGCTCATCCAGCAGCAGGAGCTTCGGCGGCTTGAAGGTGGCCATCATCAGCGTCAGCGCCTGGCGCTGGCCGCCGGAAAGCAGACCCACGGGCTGCTTCATCCGGTCCTCCAGGCCCATGTCCAGCTGAGCCAGCTTTTCCCGGAAGGCGGCTTTTTCCGCCCGGGTCACATGGCTGAGCCAGCCGCCGGAGGCCGCCGCCAAAGAGAGGTTTTCCTCAATGGTCATGTGGGGTGCGCTGCCGCGCATAGGATCCTGGAACAGACGGCCGATTTGGCGGGAGCGCTGATATTCCGGCAGGAAGGTGATATTTCTTCCGTCCAGATAAATGCTGCCGCTGTCTGGGAAAAAGCTGCCGCAGATGGCGTTAAGGAGGGTGGATTTGCCTGCGCCGTTGGAGCCGATGATGGTGACGAAATCCCCGGGGAGCAGGTGCAGGCTCAGGCCCTGCAGGGCGGCCTTTTCATGGATGGTGCCGGGGTTGAAGGTCTTGGATATTTTTTCAATCTTCAGCATGAAGGCGGGCCTCCTTTCGCGCAGCCATGCGGCGGCGCAGCATGGGCAGCTGCTTTCTGAAATAGGGGGTGGCGATGGCCAGCACCACGATCACCGAGGACACCAGCTTCAGCATGAAGGCGGGCATATCCAGCCGCAGGGCGATGGTATACACCAGACGGAAGGCAAAGGCGCCCACCACCATGCCGATGGCCCGCTTGAGAATGCTGCCCTTGCCCAGCAGCACCTGACCCATGAGCAGGGAGGCCAGGGCGATGGTCACCATGCCGGTGCCGATGTCGATGCTGACGGATTTTTGACTTTGGGCCAGCAGGCAGCCGGACAGACCCGTGAAGGCATTGGCCACGCACAGGCCTACGATGGTGGTAAAGGTGGGATTGATAGAGGAGGAGCGGACCATGTCGGGATTGTCGCCGGTGGCGCGGATGGCCAGACCCAAGCGGGTGTGCAGAAACAGGGCCAAAAAAACGACCACGGCAATCACGGCGATGACCGCCACAAGCAGCTTATACTGCTCAGCCAGGAAGGTGCCCTGCAGCAGAGCCCGGGCCTTGGTGAATACGGTCTCGGTTTTGTTCATGTTCAGCAGGGAGGAGCCGCCCATGACGGCGATATTGATGGAGTAGAGCCCGGTGTTGACGATGATGCCCGCCAGGAGGCTGTCAATGCCCATTTTCGTTTGCAGCAGGGCGGTGATGAAGCCGGAGAGGACTCCGGCGCCCATGGCGGCCAGAATGGCCAGGTAGGGATGCCCGGCAATGGCTACCATAGCACCCACAGCGGCACCCAGAGTGAAGCAGCCGTCGGTGGAAAGGTCGCATACATTGAGCATGGAGTAGCTCAAAAACAGTGCCAGCACGGTCAGCGAGCAGATGAGGCCCAGCTCCAGGGCGGTTTGGACCAGAGAAAAAATGTTCATGAGAGACTTCTCCTTTCATGCGCAATGGGTTTGTTTCCCGAGTGGGCGGCGCGAGGGTCATCAGCGGGGGCCCGCTGATGGATGCTTGATTTCTTATTCATTCAAATCGTCGAAGCTCTCGGCGGTGACGATGGACTGGACCTTGGTGCACAGAGGGGCGAAGGTCTTGGCCAGCTCGTCATAGTTCAGGCCCAGCTCCCTGCAGATGTCGGTGTTGATGGTGGCGGTGCCATTGTCGAAGGTCAGCACGGGGGTGGCGGAGGGCTTGCTGCCGTCCAGAAGAATGCCGGAGACCATGTTGGCGGTTTCCACGCCCAGGTTGGCATAGTCTACGCCGTAGCCCAGGAACGCACCGTTCAGGGCGAAGGAGTCAGCGCCGGTGTAGTGGGGGATGCCGGCCTTGGCCAGAGCCTCGTAAATGGCCAGCTCTGCGGTCATCACGGTGTTGTCGGTGGGGGTGAACACGGCGTCGGCCTTGTCGGCCACGATGCTGCTGACGGCCAGGCTGATCTCGTCGGTGGTGGTGCCGTTATACTCCTTGTAGGACACGCCCCTCTTGTCCAGGTACGCCTTGGCATTCCTGATGGGAGCGGCAGAGGAGTCCTGCCCCAGGTCATACAGCAGGGCGATGTTCCTGGCATCAGGGTCGGCGGCGAAAATCAGGTCCAGGATGGCATCGGTGTCCAGATAGTCGGAGGTACCGGTGATGTTGGCGCCGGGGGCCTCCAGGCTCTCCACCAGACCCGCACCCACAGGGTCGGACACGGCGGCAAAGACCACGGGAATGTCAGTGCCCTCGGTGGCAGCCTGCATGGCCACGGCCACGGGAGTGGCTACGCCGATCATCAGGTCCACCTTGTCGGCCATGAAGTTGGCGATGATCTGATTCAGCACGGCGGAATCGGTGTTGCAGTTATCATAGCTGATCTCGAAGGTGACGCCCTTCTCCTGGCCGATGGCCTTGAGCCGGGACTCGATGTTGTCCACGATCTGGTTCAGGGATGCATCGTCCGCATAGCTGCAGATGCCGACCTGATAGGATGCGGCACCGGAGGAGCCGGTGGAATTGTCATCGCTTTTTTTGCCGCAGGCGAAGAGAGACAGGGCCAGCAGGGCGGCCAGGGCCAGAGTCAGCACACGGCTCAGAATGTTCTTTTTCATTTTTGTTTTCCTCCAAAATTTGATATGGGTATTTTGGGCGGCGGATGGAGGGACCGGTGCCGGCGGCCTGGATTTTAAAAACAAAAAAGGCTTCTGCCCCACATGGGACAAAAGCCTTTGCTTCTGCGATACCACCCAAATTGACATCTTGCGATGTCCACTCGCTTTTACGCACCATCATGCGTACCCCACGGATAACGGGAGGGTTCCCGTCGGACCCTACTTGGGAAAATTTCCCGTTCAAGCCGCCCTCGGAAGGCCATTCACACCGCTGCGCACCGCTCCGATCTCACCGCCCGAAGCTCTCTTAGGATGCCCTGTGCTGTGCTACTCTTCTTCCTCACAGGTTTGTCGTTTGAAATTAAGTGCATTATAATCATATTTTTTGCCTTTGTCAAGAGGGGAAGGCGAAGAATTTTTTGAGAAAAATTTCGGGGCGGTAAGCAAGAAAATGTCATGTACAGTGCAGCAATATGGTTAGCATATATGCAAAAAACAATGTATACTGCATCCTGCATCGACGCGGCTGCATCCGCATTGAGGAGTCCCGGAAGTGCCGGGCGCTCACGCGGTCCGGGAAGGATGCCTGCAACGACATATGGCAGGCGGATCTCAAGGGCGGGTTCCGGAGGGAGGACGGCAATTCCTGCTGTCCACTCACCATTCCGGACGATCGAGGCACGTTATGATTCATCGAGCTATCGCAAGGCTGTGAATTGTGTCCCATGTCCGTACACCGCTGTATCCCGTGTTGCTCTTGCCGCTGCAAAGCGTGCAGCGTCTACTCTCCCTGATAGGTCTTCACGAACCTCTCCGCGGCCTGCAGGGGATCCTCCTTCGCGGTCAGCTGGAGCGTGATGGCAGGCTCTTCGCTCTTCGGCTCGACGAACATGCGCTTCTGATACTGCCCGGCCACGCGGGAGACGACGGCAAAGTCGAACTGCGCCAGCCGGAAGCGGAGCGTGCGGCCCTTCTGGGCGATGTCGCGGATGCCGGCGGCGCTGGCGCGGGCGCGCAGCAGCGCAATGGCGATGAGGTTCATGACGCCCCTGGGCGGGTCGCCGTAGCGGTCGACGATCTCGTCGAGCAGCTCGTCGGCATCGCTCTGCGAGCGGATGCCAGCCATGCGGCGGTAGAGGTCCATGCGCTGCTCGCCCGAGGTCACATAGGCCTTGTCGATGTTCGCCGTGACATCGAGGTCGGCCGTGCAGGCGCTCTCCTCCGGCGACGGCTCGCCGCGCTCCTCGAGCACGGCCTCCTCGAGCAGCTTGAGATAGAGGTCATAGCCGACGGAGATCATGTGGCCGGACTGCGCCGCGCCGAGCAGGTTGCCCGCGCCGCGAATTTCGAGGTCGCGCATGGCGATCTTGAAGCCGGAGCCGAACTCCGCATAGTCGCGGATGGCGTTCAGGCGCTTTTCGGCGATCTCTGTGAGGACCTTGCCGCGGCGGAACGTCAGGTAGGCATAGGCATGGCGGCTGCTGCGGCCGACGCGCCCGCGGATCTGATGCAGCTGGGCAAGGCCGAGCTTATCGGCGTCCTCAATAATTAAGGTATTGACATTCGGAATGTCGATGCCCGTTTCGATGATGGTCGTGCAGACGAGGATCTGCACCTCGCCCTCGTCCATGCGCTGCATGACGTCGCTGAGCTCCTCCTCGCTCATTTTGCCGTGGGCGACGGCGATCTCGGCGTCCGGCAGGGCGCGCTTGATGCGCGCGGCGCACTGCTCGATGCTCTCGACGCGGTTGTGCAGATAATACACCTGCCCGCCGCGCTCGATCTCGCGCCGCATGGCGTCGATCAGCACCGGCTCGGCATATTCCAGCACGAACGTCTGCACGGGGTAGCGGTCGTGCGGCGGCTCCTCGATGGTGGACATGTCGCGCAGGCCGGACAGGGCCATGTTGAGCGTGCGCGGGATGGGCGTGGCCGAGAGCGTGAGCACGTCGACGCCGCGGGCCAGCTCCTTGAGCTTTTCCTTATGCGTCACGCCGAAGCGCTGCTCCTCGTCCACGATGAGAAGGCCGAGGTCGTGGAACTCCACGTCCTTCTGCAGCAGCTTGTGCGTGCCGACTACGAGGTCGAGCGTGCCCGTGCGCAGATCGGACAGGACCTTGCGCTGCTGCTGCGGGGTGGAAAAGCGCGAAAGCGCGCCGATGTTTACGGGGAAGCCGCGGAAGCGGTTGAGGGCCGTCGTGTAATGCTGCTGCGCCAGCACGGTCGTCGGTACCAGGATGGCGACCTGCTTGCCGTCGAGCACGGCCTTCATGGCCGCGCGCAGCGCGACCTCGGTCTTGCCGAAGCCGACGTCGCCGCACAGCAGGCGGTCCATGGGCTGCGGCGACTCCATGTCCGCCTTGATCTCCTCGATGCAGCGCAGCTGGTCGTCCGTCTCGGCGTAGGGGAAGTTATCCTCGAACTCCGCCTGCCACGGCGTGTCGGCCGCGAAGGCGTAGCCCATGCGGCGCCTGCGCTCGGCATAGAGCTGGATGAGCCCGGCGGCAAGGTCCTTGGCCGCGGATTTTGCGCGGGCCTTCGTCTTCTGCCACTGGTCGCCGCTGAGCTTGTTGAGCCTGACGACCGTGTCCTCGCCGCCGCCAATGTATTTGGAGATGAGATCAAGCTGCGTCGCCGGGACATACAGCGTGTCCGTGCCCTGATAGGCGATCTTGACATAGTCCTTGATGATGCCGTCGACGCGGATCTGCTCCATGCCGACATAGCGGCCGATGCCGTGGTACTCATGCACGATGAGGTCGCCCGGCGAAAGGTCCGTAAACGAGCTGAGTTTCTGCCGGTTGGTCGCTTTTTGATGCTTTTTGCGCGGTTTTTGAGCGGCCTGCGCCAACAGCTGGCCTTCCGTCAGGATGGCAAAGCGCAGGTCGGGGTATTCCATGCCGAACGGAAGCGCGCCGTCCGTCAGCAGGATCTGTCCCGGCGCGGGGAGCTTTGCCAGCGGGAAGGCGAGGAAGGCGGAAAGATGCTTCTCCCGCAGCTGCTGGGCGAGGATCTCACCGCGGCGGCGGTTGCCGCACAGCACAAGGGAGGCATAGTCATTTTTCTGATAGAACGCGAGGTCCGAGGCTGCCGCATCCAGATTGCCGCCGTAGGACGGCAGCTGCTTGGCCGTGACATTCACGAGCAGCGACGGCTGCAGGCTCTGCGGGTAGCTCGCGGCGAGGAACGAGTCGAAGAACGCCGCGCCGTGCCCGGCCACGCGGCCGCACAGCTGCTCCCAGTCTGCGGAAAAATCGCACAGCTCGCCGCACAGCAGGCCGGACTGCAGCAGGCTGTCGAGCATCATGCCCAGCTCCTCCTGCGCGCGCTGCGCGCTGCGGCGCAGGTTGCCGTGGTCGCAGAAGAACACCAGCGCCTCGGCGGGCAGGTAGTCGGCTGCGCAGGCAAACTCCGGATAGATGAGGGCCTGATAGCGGTCGGCCGCCGAGAAGGCAAGGCCGCCCCGCAGCGCGTCGGCGTCGGCCTGCAGCGTGCGCATCAGAGCCTCGTTCGGCGTTTTGCGGCGGCGCTGGCGGGCCAGCAGGCCGTCCAGCTCCCGCGCCAGCCCCTCGATGCCGCCGGGGTGCAGGGCAGGCAGCGTCTCGGCCACGGGCAGGATGACGAGCTCGTCGGCATTTTCGACGCGCCGCTGCGTGACGGGGTCAAAATAGCCCATGGTGTCGATCTCGTCGCCGAAGAATTCCAGACGCACCGGGCGCTCCTCCGCCGGGGAGAAGATGTCCACGATGCCGCCGCGCACGCTGAACTGGCCCGCGCCCTCCACGAGGGAGCAGCGGGAGTAGCCCGCGTGCAGCAGGCGGGAGATCAGCTCCTCCAGCTCGAGCTGTGCGCCGGGCAGCAGGCGCATCGCAGCGGAGAACAGCTGCGCCTTCGGCATCGTCCGCAGGGAAAACGCCTCGAGCGTCGTCAGGAGCAGGGGCGTTTTGCCGCGCGCCAGATCGTAAAGGCAGCGCAGGCGCTGCTGCTCCCAGCCGCGCGAGATGGCGGAGGCGTCATAAAACATCAGGTCGCGCGTCGGCAGAATGGGGGCCTCCGCGCCGAGGAAGGCGGCAAGCTCACTCTGTGTGCGCCGTGCGGCCATTTCATCCTGGCAGACGACCACGGCGGGCCGGGCCGTGTCGCGGCAGAGGGCCGCGATGAGATGGGAACGGTTGATCTGCGCCGCGCCGGATACGCCGACGGCCTGCGCGCTCTCCAGCGCGGTCCGCAGGCGGGGATAATCGGGCAGCCGCCGCAGAAGATCGAGGATCAGCTCCATGATACACCTCCGGAAAAAGGAATTTCGAGCATGTCAAAATGCGGAAAGCAGGGATTTTCCCACTTTCCGTCAGAATTTCGGATATGATTTGTTTTATAGGGGAGGGGACAGCCAGGCCCGGCGGTAAACCGCCGATTCGAACCGGCTATCGTAAAAACGGTAGGGGCCCCCGATTTGTCATTGCGAGGAGGCCAACGGCCGACGTGGCAATCTCGGGGAGGCACTCACAGTTCGTACCGGCTGCCGTGAAAACGCTGTGCACCGATTGCGTCTGTAGCGGTGCTCACTGAGCGCCTTTAGCAGTTGCAGGTTTTGAAGTGTGAATTCCGTGGCACAAGACCTTCAAGCTTGTCATTCCGAGGAGCGAAGCGACGTGGGAATCTCTTGCAACCGGTTACGTTTTTTGCCGAGGCCCACTTGTTATCCAACCTGGTACTGCGAGATTGCCACGGGCGCAAAGCGCCCTCGCAATGACAATTCGGGGGCGTTCACCATGATGACGTTACCCTGTACGAGTTGCCAGCGCAGTGCCGGGTCTGGCTGTCCCCGCCCCTACGATCGTTTACTGCGGGCCCGCGCCGTTATAATCATTCGCGGCGGCGGGGACGCCGCGGGCGATGATCTCCAGCGCGGCGTCGGCGGCGCGGGCTGTGGCCTCGGTGATGAGCTTATCCTCCGGGCCGGTGAAATTCGACAGAACCCAGTCCGCCAGATCGTAATCGGGATGCGGCTTCGCGCCGACGCCGATCTTCACACGGGGGAAGCTCTGGCTGTTCAGCCCGCCGATGATGGACTTGATGCCGTTGTGGCCTCCGGCGGAGCCGTCCGCGCGGATGCGCAGACGGCCGACCGGAAGGGAAATGTCGTCAAACAGAACGAGCACGCGCTCAGGCGGCAGCTTGTAGAACCGCGCCGCGTCCATCACGGACAGGCCGGAGTTGTTCATGAACGTCTGCGGCTTGAGCAGCAGCAGCTTCTCGCCGCCTGCGGATGCCTGCGCGGTCAGGCCGCGGAAGCGGGCGCGGTCGATCTTCACGCCGAGCTTTTCCGCCAGCGCATCGACGGCGCGGAAGCCGACGTTGTGCCGCGTGCGGGCATAGTTCAGGCCGGGATTGCCCAGACCCACGACGAGCCAGCCGCAGGCGGGCGCTTTGGAAAACAGCATCAGAACAGGCTCGAGATCGACGTCTCGTTATAGATGCGGGTGATGGCCTTGGCGAAGATCGGCGAGGCATCGAGCTGGCGGATCTTCTTGCCGGTGTAGTCTGCGGGCAGCGGGATGGTGTTGAGCACCATGAGCTCCTCGATGCAGCTGTCCTCGATGCGCTGCGTGGCGTTGCCGGAGAGCACGCCGTGGCTGGCGCAGGCATAGACGGCCTTGGCCTTGCCGATGGTCTTGATGGCCTCGGCGGCGTTGCACAGGGAGCCTGCCGTGTCGACGATGTCGTCAAACAGGATGCAGGTCTTGCCCTCGACGTCGCCGATGATGTTCATGACCTCGCACATGTTGGCGCGCTGACGGCGCTTGTCCACGATGGCAAGGCCCATGTGGACCTTGGCCGCGAACGTGCGGGAGCGGGCGACGGAGCCGACGTCCGGCGAAACGACGCAGAACTCATCGTGGTTGAAGAGCTTCTCGTCGAACTTGGACATATAATAACGGGTGAACAGCGGGTTGCCGAGCATGTTGTCCACAGGGATGTCGAAGAAGCCCTGGATCTGCGCGGCGTGGAGATCCATCGTCAGCACGCGGTCAGCGCCCGCGCGGGTGATGAGGTTCGCCACCAGCTTGGCGGAGATGGGGTCGCGGCCCTTGGCCTTGCGGTCCTGACGGGCATAGCCGAAGTACGGAATGACCGCGGTGATGCGGCCTGCGGAGGCGCGGCGGAAGGCGTCGATCATGATGAGCAGCTCCATCAGGTTGTTGTTGACGGGCTTGCAGGTGGACTGCACCACGAACACGTCGCAGCCGCGGACGGATTCGTTGATGGAGACGGAGACCTCACCGTCTGCAAAGGCGGTCACGGTGCTGTCGCCGAGGTCCAGCCCCAGCTCGGCACAGATTCCTTTTGCGAAGGGCACGTTGGCATTCGCAGTGAAGACCTTGATCTCTTTTCCGTGAGCAATCATTTCGTTACCTCTCTATTTTCCGAGCGCCGCATCCGCACGGCGCTCAATATTTTGCGAGCGCGATGGGATTATTTCTTGTGCTTTGCGGCCCATTCCTTCTTGTTGGACTGGCGGGCGCGGGCAATGCCGAGCGCCTGCGCGGGGACGTCCTCCGTGATGGTGGAGCCTGCACCGATGTAAGCGCCGCTGCCGACCTGCAGCGGGGCGATGAGGGCGGTGTTGCAGCCGATAAAGGCGCCCTCGCCCACGACGGTCTCGTGCTTCTGCACGCGGTCAAAGTTCGCGGTGGTCACGCCGCAGCCGAAGTTGCAGTTGGCGCCGGCCTCGGTGTCGCCGAGGTAGGCCAGATGGGGCACCTGGGTATTTTCGCCCAGACGGGCGTTTTTCAGCTCGACAAAGCTGCCTGCGCGGACGCTGCGGCCAAGCTCACAGCCGCCGCGCACGCTGGCATAGGGGCCGACGACGGCGTCCTGCCCCACGCGGGACTCGCGCACCTGCGAGGCGTTCACCACGGCGCGCGCGCCGATGACGGAATCGTCGATGACGCTCCACGGGCCGATGACGGCCTCCTCGCCGATGACGGTTTTGCCGCGCAGCATCGTGCCGGGCAGCAGGCGCGCGCCGGGAGCGACGCGCACGGACGGCTCGACATAGCAGCTGGACGCGTCATAGATCTCCACGCCCGTGCGGGCGAGGGCCAGCAGGCGGTTGCGCTGCAGCAGGCCCGCGATCTCCGGCAGCTCGGCCGGGGAGGCGACGGAATACATGGCCTGCTCCTCGTTCATGGGGGAGCCGTTGTCCAGCAGGAAGCGGGCAAAGGAGAAATGCTCGTCGAGCGCCTGCATCAGCTCCTCGCGGGAGACGCCGTAGACGCGCGGGAAGCGCCCTGCGGCCTGCGGGGCGAGCTGCGGCAGATAGACGGCCGGGCCGGTGACGACGGTGATGGTGTGCTCCGCGTCCTCTGCGGTGGAAAGGAACACATGCAGCAGGTCCGCGGGATCGCTGTCCATCGTGGTCATGACCTCCGCTTCGGCGGGCAGGCACGCGCGGGCCGCCTCGACATAGCGGTCGTGACAGACCAAAAAGAAGCGCCCGACACCGCTGTCGAACAGAGCGTTCGCCAGCCACGCGAGCAGCGGCGCGCCCATGACGCTCTGCAGCATCAGGGGCTGCGGATATCCGGTTTTTGCCGTATCGTCCGGAATAAAGATCACTGCGGACATTCCAATCATGGCATACGGCTCCTTTCACATAGGAATACGGCTCCATTATATCAAATCTTTCTGCATTCGTCCATATGTTTTCCTCCGGAAAGCAAACAAATTCCTGCGGCGGGCCGTCTTCTTTTTTGTCGGAACCCCATAACGGTATTTTTGAACAGGCCGGGGCACGGCTTCCTGCACAGGCTGTGGAAAACGCCAAAATTTTTGCCGCTTTGTGGGCAAAGTCCCCGGATTTCGGGCGGGGAGACGGCCTGCACAGCCCAAAATCCCTGTGTATAAACCTGTGCAAACTGGGGATAACTCAAGGAAATGTGCACGGGTCTGCAAACAGGGCGCGGGATTATGTCTACCAACGGGGCATGCGCTCCACTTTGCCTCCCCACGCGGCGCAGGCCCGGCTCTGGTGAAATTGCCGAAACGGCCCGACATTTTTCGGCGAAATTTCCCGCCGGATTGTAGCATTTTACTCAGGGTTTATGCTATAATAAAAATCGAACATTTATCGGGCGCGTACGGCCTTTTGTAGGGGCGGTGTCCTCGACGCCCTGTTGGGTACTGCCGATCCGCACAGGGCTGCCGTTAAAATGGTAATGGCCCCGACGGGGCCTGTAGCGGCGCTCACTGCGCAGCCGTTGGCGGCTTTGCCGCCTTACGGATGC
>OKSB01001805.1_pt1 | contig 20478 bp, 14 predicted proteins | sample 1601171 | NCBI WGS metagenome assembly OKSB01 (sample SAMEA3541496, study PRJEB24748) | human gut metagenome | biome: human gut; feature: human-associated habitat; material: faeces | place: China | collected 2012 | reverse complement strand
GGTGTGCATTTCCATCATCTCATAACCGGAACAGAAGCAAGATTGGAAAATCTTGCCATCATAGAACTGAAGCGCGACGGGAGAACTTATTCACCCATCGGTGAAATACTGCGCGAACTGCATGTGCGGCCTTCGGGAATTAGTAAATATTGTGTGGGAACCGTACTCACAGCCGGGAACTTAAAATATAATCGGTTTAAACCCAAGTTGAGAATGGCACAGAAGATAGCAAAGAAGCAACTAATGAATATTTAATATAAAACCTGAATAATATGTTTGATGAACTAAGTGATATTACATTAATAGAAACACCATTGATGGATAGCGCAGGTTTCCTGGAATTGTTGTTGCGATTCTGCTTCAATTTACTGGTGGTATCCTGCATTATTCATCTGTTTTATTACCCCAAGAGCAAACGGCGTGATTATTATTTCACCTTTACGCTGATAAGCATCAGCATTTTCCTGATGATTTTCTTATTGGGAAGTGTCAAACTGAAAATAGGTTTTGCGCTCGGTTTATTTGCCATTTTCGGTATCATTCGCTATCGGACCGAGTCAATGCCCGTGCGTGAGATGACTTATCTTTTTGTTATCATTGCCATTTCGGTAATCAATGCTCTTGCCGTAGAAATCAGTTATGCCGAACTGGTATGTACCAACTTGCTTTTCATTGTCAGTATATGGCTTTGCGAAAGCAATCGCTGGCTGAAACATATCTCCTGTAAATTGATTCAATATGACAGGATAGAACTGATAAAACCCGAAAGAGAATTGGACTTATTGCGCGATCTCCGCGAACGGACAGGACTTGACATTGTTCGTGTGGAAGTGGGACATATCGATTTTTTACGGGATACAGCCATGCTGAAAATCTACTATGAACCGCTGAAAGATGAGATAAATACGATTGATACGTTGACCCGCTTACCTAAAGAAAATGAATAAGGAAATGGAAGATAAGTCAGGCAGAGAAAGTAAGAAGAGACTCTGGGATACAGGCAGATACCTAGTTGGTTGCCTGTTATTGTTGTGTATGGCAGGGAAGAGTTATGCACAGGGAGATGATTTCGGCGTGTGGACCAGTGCGGAAGTGAAGAAAAAGATATTCTCCGGTTTCGATGCTTCTCTGGAAGGTGAATTCCGTACAAGAGACGGATTGCAGACGGTGGAACGCTGGTCGGGTTCGGCAGGTGTTTCCTATAAGATGTTTCGTTGGCTGAAAGCATCCGCAGGATATACGTTTATTCATTATTACCATCCGATGGAAGTCACTAAAAAAGGAAACTATATCCCCGAATATTGGCAGCCGAAACATCGTGTAAACTTGTCATTAACAGGAAAGGTGGACTGGCGCCGCTTCACGTTTTCCCTTCGTGAACGGTGGCAATATACTTATCGTCCCAGTCAGTCGGTCCCCAAATTCGATGGTGATGACGGGAGTGTGAAGAATGATGAATATATCAGTGGAAAAGGAAAAAATGTGCTTCGTTCCCGTCTTCAGGTGGAATATAATATACGTAAATGTGCTTTTACGCCTTATACTTCATGTGAACTTTCATATTCGTTGAATGAGATCGGTGCTTTTGAAAAGTTGCGATGGACATTGGGGACGGAATGGAAACTAAGTAAGAAACATGCTCTCGATTTTTATTATCTGTATCAGAATAAGGCAGACGACGATGAGGCAAACGGGCATGTGATCGGTGCAGGATATTCATTTAAGTTTTAATATATAAAACGGGAAATTATGAAAAGAATAGTGTTGTTTTGGATACCGCTTTTATTGCTGTTGTTGGTGAATTGTACGACGGAATCATTCGATTTCGGCGATCAGGAAGGAATATTGGTCGAAGGTTCGGGAGGTGGAGGAAGCAGTCAGCCCAACCCGACGATTCCCGAGGGATCGGAAGACTTATTGGGATTTACAATCGCTTTTGATGAAAGTGATAGGACGACGTATGGAAGCATGTCGGAAACGGTCACTTCCGATGATGATTTTATAGAGAACTCCCAATTTGCCTCCGTGGTGACGATTACCTATAATGGAACGACTGCCACGGTAGGTAATGGAGTTTCCGGAGTGGAAGTATCTTCCAATGGGGCGCATATTGTGGTCAATTCTACGGTCAGCGGAGTAGAGTATGTGTTGAACGGGACTACTACGAACGGCTCGTTCAAGGTATACAGCGAAAAGAAATTCAAATTATCACTGGCGGGGGTGTCTATACTCAATCCGGTAGGTGCTGCCATTAATATCCAGTCTTCCAAACGTGTGTTTGTGGTATGCGCGGATGAAACAACGAATGTGTTGACAGATGGGTCTTCTTATACGGCAACTACTGATGGAGAGGATATGAAAGCCTGTCTGTTCAGTGAGGGGCAGCTCATTTTCAGTGGAGGCGGTTCACTCACAGTTACCGGAAATTATAAACATGCCATCACAAGCGATGATTATGTGCGTTTCCGTAGCGGGTGTAATATTACGGTAGTTTCGGCCAAAAAAGATGGAATCCATACCAATGAATCTGTGATTATCGGCGGCGGAATACTGAATATATCTTCAGACGGCGATGCTATTCAGTGTGAAGAGGGAGGAATTACGATGACCGGAGGCTTTGCAAAACTCTCTACAACGGATAATAAAGCGCATGGGTTGAAATCCTGTCTGGATGTGGTAATCAGTGGCGGTGCTATTCAGGCACAAGTGGCGGGAGCAGCCTCCAAAGGAATATCCTGTGATGGTAACCTGACCATCTCCGGAGGAAAGCTGACTGCATTCACTTCTCAAACCGCTCTTTATGAAGATAATGATTTAAGTTCGTGTGCAGGAATTAAATGTGACGGAAATATCCTGATTACAGGAGGCGAAATCGCTATTCAGAGTACAGGTGGAGCCGGTAAAGGTATCAACTGTGACGGTTCGATTACCATCAATGACGGCACGGTGAAAGTGATAACTACCGGTACGCAGTGTGTATATGGCAAGCTCGACTCGTCGGCAAAAGGAATCAAAGCGGACGGTGCGTTGACAATCAATGGAGGAACGGTGCTTGTGAAGGCTACCGGTGGGGAAGGTAGTGAGGGTATCGAGAGTAAAAGTGTGTTGACTGTCAATGAGGGTACAGTTGCCGCGCTTTGTTACGATGACTGTATGAATGCAAGTAACAGCATTGTTCTTAATGGTGGCAATATTTATTGTTATAGTTCCGGAAATGACGGCATTGACTCTAATGGTACGTTGACCATTACGGGGGGAGTGATCGTATCGTCGGGTACTACTTCTCCCGAAGACGGATTCGATTGCGATCAGAATACCTTTAAGATTACCGGGGGGATTGTTCTGGGTATTGGAGGAGGAACAAGTACACCTACATCAAGTGTATGTACGCAACGCACTGTGATCTATGGCGGTTCGGGAAGTAACGGAGAAATACTGAATATCCAGTCGGCCGACGGAACCAGCGTACTGACCTATCAGATTCCCCGTGCTTATTCTCAAATGACGGTATTATTCAGTAGTCCGAATCTGACCTCGGGCGGTAGTTATACTATCTCAAAAGGAGGAACGGTTTCCGGTGGTTCCGAGTTCTTCGGGTTATATTCGGGAGCCACTTATTCCGGTGGCACACAGGCGGCAACATTTACTGCCAGTTCGATGGTGACACAAGTCGGCAGCACTTCCGGCGGTGGCCAGCCCGGTGGTGGAGGCGGTGGACATGGACCTGGTGGATGGGGATGGTAAACAGCAGTTTACCGTCGAAATCCGTTCTTTGGTCGATTCTATTTGTGATAAAACAGGTTCGGTTTTATCTTTGTTTCGATAATCAGAAGCAATGAGGCATGAAAAGACTGCGTAAACAACACGTGCTGGAGCAGAGTATTTACGGAGCTATCTGGATCGTAATATTTCTTCTTCCGCTGATAGGCGGATACTTTGCCATGAGTGGAGGACTTGAACGGGAGGAAACCCGTATGGTGATCCGCGAATCATGGTTGAGTATCCTTCCTTTTTTCGTGCTTTTCCTGTTAAACAATTATGGGCTGGTTCCCTATTTCCTTTTTAAGAAAAGGTACTGGCAATATACTGTTTCGTTGATTTTTGTAATAGGAATGATTTGTTGGCTTTCTCCGTTTTCTTTTGCCAATCATTCCCCCAAAGATTTCAAGCGAGGAGAGTTGCCTCTTCGTATGAAGGAGAACCGGAGAGACCAGATTATTAAGATGAGAGAAAAGGCGAGGGAGGAAGGGGATGTGCATTGGTATGAATCCAATCCCGAACAACGTCCTAGGGGAATGGGAGATCCAAATGGTCCCGGAAGATTTCCAAAACCGACTCCTTTTCCTTATCCTCCTTTTGTGCTCCGCTATCTTATTCATTTCATCATTGCCTTTTTGATGGTAGGGTTCAATATCGCCATCAAACTTTTCTTTAAATCTTTCCGTGATGAAGAAATGCTGAAGGAACTGGAACATCAACGTTTGCAGTCGGAACTGGAGTATTTGAAATATCAGATTAATCCTCATTTCTTCATGAATACGCTCAATAATATTCATGCGTTGGTGGATATTGATACGGGGAAAGCGAAAAGTACGATTGTGGAACTCTCTAAACTGATGCGTTATGTGCTTTATGAAGCGAGTAATAAAACGATTTTGCTTTCACGTGAGGTTCAGTTTCTTAAAAATTACATTGCCCTGATGAGTTTGCGCTATACCAACAAAGTGTCTATTCAGATGGATTTTCCGGTCGAAGTGCCCGAAGTGCAGATTCCTCCTTTGCTTTTTGTCTCTTTTGTGGAAAATGCTTTTAAGCATGGGGTCAGTTATCGGAGCGAGTCTTTTATTCATGTCTTGATGCAGTTGGATGAGGGCAACCGGCTTTCATTCCGTTGTTCCAACAGCAATAATGGTTCGGCTGACGAACAGCATCATGGCATTGGACTTGAGAATATCCGTAAGCGGTTGAGGCTTTTATTTGGCAATGATTATACGCTTTCCATTACCGAAGAGGAACATAAATTTGATGTCTTACTTATTATACCTTTATTAGAATGAAATGTATAGCAATAGATGATGAGCCGTTAGCATTGACGCAGTTGTCGGATTATATATCCCAGGTACCTTTTTTGTCTTTGGTAAAGTCATGCCAGGATGCGTTCGAGGCAATGAAGATATTGTCCGAAGAGGAGGTTGATTTGATCTTTGTGGATATTAATATGCCCGATTTGAACGGATTGGATTTCATACGTTCTTTGGTGAACCGTCCGTTGGTGATTTTCACTACTGCTTATTCTGAATATGCGGTAGAGGGTTTCAAACTGGATGCCGTAGATTATCTGCTGAAACCGTTTGAGTTCCAGGATTTATTGAAAGCGGCGGATAAAGCCCGCAGGCAATTTGAATATCGTTTGTTGGAACAACAGGGTGAAATAGGAAATGCTTCGCAGATAAAAGGAGATTCATTATTCGTGAAGAGCGATTACAGAGTGGTTCGCATCGATGTGAAGAATATCCGCTATATTGAGGGGATGAGTGAGTATGTGCGTATCTTTGTGGAAGGAGAGGACAAGCCTGTAATAACGCTTGCCAGCCTCCAGAAAATGGAAGAACGGCTTCCCACGCATTTCATGCGGGTCCACCGTTCTTATATTGTCAATCTTCGCAAGATTACCGAAGTTTCCCGTCTTCGCATTATCTTTGATAAGAATACTTATATTCCTGTCGGTGATAATTATAAGGAGAAATTTACGGAATACATTGGGAAATTAAGCCTTTCTTAAATAATTATTTAATTCCCAGTTTTTTGGCAATTTCTTTAGGAAGTGCATCTTTATGCACCAGGATATTCATTGTCTTGTAGGCAACGAATGCTTTGGAAGCATACCAGATACCATCATATTTGCCTGATTTACCCCAAGAGTTTTTCACCATGAAGTATTCTTTTCCGTTCTGGTCTTTAGCGATACCGTAGATTACCATTCCGTGGTCGTCTGTTGTTTCCCAGTTGTCAAAAGCAACTTGACGCATTTCCTGGGTAATATCCTTTTCAGGGAAAGGTTTGGTGAATAGTTCTCTGCGTTTGTCGGCGGCAGTCAATCCTGTCCAACGGGCCATGTCTGAACCGGACAGTTCAGATTCTTTGGCTGCATCTGGCATTACGGCGATACCGTCACGTGAGAATCCTTGTTCGCTGACATCGCTACCCCATGCAAAGGTATAGCCTTTCTTTACTGCATTGTCCATAACAGCCATCAGTTCTTCGATAGGCAGGTTGTAAGACAGACCATTACGCCAGTTATCCTGAATTTCGATGGCGAATTGAGAATAGAACGGATGGTGTGTATAAGAAGTCAGTGATACATAGTCGTTATAGTTCAATCCCAGTGATTCGGCAAAAGTCTTCGGAGTATATTCTTTGCCTTTGTAGGTGAACTTCTCCGGACATGCTCCTAGGTAAGTGTCATAAATGGCACTTAGTCCGTTTTTCCATACCGGAGTCAGTTTGCTTAATTTACCTTTTGCAATCGCATTGATATAACCGGAAGCAACAGCATCCAGCTCATTATGTACCGGCAGCGTATCACCATACATAATACCCGGCATCACTTCTTGCGGAACGATACCATAATTCTTGATGCAATACATTACATCATAAAAACTTCCACCCGGAGAGAAAGAACTGTCACCGTGATAACGTACATAGTTTACTCCGCGATCCTGCATCGTTTTGTGTACAACAAACATTTCAGACAGGTCGTATTCACCTTTACCTAAACGAAGTAGTTCTGATTCAACAAATCCGAGAGTTGAGAAACTCCAGCAAGTACTCGAACGATTTTGGTTCTTGATAGAAGTTATCGGATTTTCTTTCACTGTCGTGAAAACAAAACCTTCTTCAGGTTTTGCATCTTGTGCCATAACACTTAGGCTGAACAGGCCTAAAGCAGCAATAAGGATTGTCTTTTTCATTCCTATGAAATTAATATTAAATTGTTTTGGCTACAAATATAGGAAAGTTTCACCACAGAGTAACACAGAGTTTCACAAAGTTTTCTCTTTTTTCAAATGGACAGCTATCTTAATGACTTCCGTTTAATGACATTTTATTGTATCTTGGCGCGGTAAGTTCGCTCGGAGAAAGTAATATTCAGGAACAGGGAAAGGCTGTTTTCTTTTTGCATACCGTTAGGAATTTTCATCTGGCCTTTATATTTCAATCCGATAGAAAGGACGTTGTTATTGCGCAATCCGAAGTTAAGTCCGGTACTGACGTAATATTCGGTTGCCTTTTTCTTTTGAATGACGATATAGGAATTATTAATACCTGTTCCCAATAGGATGCTGACCGGATTACGATAGACATTGCCCAATGTATATCTTCCACCGACTGATAACCGGTGTTGATTCTCAAAACTGACATTGGATTGGGAAGATTGCATCCGGCTCCAGTCCACATATTTGTAGTCGATGGTTGCCATCCAACGTAGAGTGTTGTAGGAAGCTCCGAGCCCAAAGAATTGAGGAAGACATTGGCGATAGCGTTTCAGGCTTTTTTCAATATCATCTCCTCCCGAACTGCTACTAACGTATAAGTTATTATCCTGCTTAAAATCCTGCGAGTAACCATATACGGCACCGGCAACGAAAGAACGTTCGCGGTCTATAGCCCATTTATACTGTACACCGAAATCCGCATAAAAAGTATGTTTGTAGGAGCTGGTTTCTTCTGTGGCAGTACCTTGCGTCTCCGTTTGTGTGATGGTCCCCGTCACATAAGAAAGATTGGTGCCGACAGAAAATCTTTTTCCGAAAAGGTAAGCCGTGCTGATACCCATCTTGGAAAGTCCTCCTTCACCCTGAAAGAGAGAAGAGATAGTACCCCCATTGGTGCCTGCCACTTCTTCATCCAGCGTGATGGCATATCCCACACTGCTGACGGGAGCCATGAAAATTGCTCCATACCAGCGTGGCATAATCCGGCAGCCGATACTTAGGTTATTCAGATTTCCGGTGACGGAACGGTTACTTGCTCCTCGTTGTGAATAAATCTGGTATGCTCCCATGATACCGGCATCGATCTGGAAGCGTTGTTCGGTCAACTCTGTGAGTGAAGCCGGATTGGCATTGTTAAGGAAATTATTTCCTCGCAATGCAATGCCTGTGCCGCCCAGTCCGGCATATTGCCCGCCTTCCCCGGTAGAAAGTTCTCCCAGTCCGAACATGGAAGTAGGGGAGTTCGTTGTATTTTGTGCAATAACTATAGAGACAGGAGTATAGAATGCCAGAAGGCAAAACAAAATCTTTTTCATTGTTGATAAGTTTTGTAAAGTATGATAAGTTTGGTATTCTTTTTATTGGCGGTATGTTCTCCGTCGCCGAAAATAACGCCTTGAAGTGTGGTATAGAACAAGTTGTCCGGAAGAAATAATTGTAGTTTCTGACGATCATATCCGGTAGTTCCCAGGTTTGTTTGCAGGAAAGAGGTGATGTCAAAAGAGTAATAAGTCTCCTCATAAGACATCTCGTCGACTACTAGATTTCCGCTTTGTACGGAACTCCCGGTGAGGTCGGTGATTACACTTTGCGTCACATTTTCATTGTTGGCGGTGTAGAGAGCCAGGCTTTTGGGCAACGGGTACATGCCGTCATAAGTTCCTTTTACCGGATATAACTGTAACGTTGCGCTCTCGATAGTCACAAGCTCTCCTTTTTCGCAGAGATTATTTAAATGTGGGAAGTCGATGGTGACATACATACCTGTCATTCCCTGCAGGTAAACCTGATGCTCGCTTTTTCCGGAAGAGTATTCATTGCCGTCCCCACTTTGCAGGTTGGCTATCGGGATGTTTGAGCGGTCTTGTTCTATTTTGTTGTAAGTCAGCGTGCTGCTTGTATTGAAAACCAGTGTTTTTTCGTTCAGTGTTTCCGTAATCTGGTGATAGTAGACCGTGATGCACATACTGGAGTCGTTGACTTGAAATCCGCTGATACAAGCGTCATTTGCATCGGGTATAAAAGCAATTCCCTTGAAATAATCATGGAAGAAATCCTGGGATTGTACCCATCGGCCATCATTCAGCATCAAGTTGAACCATTCTTCTCCCCATGCATCCGGCAATCGTATTTCCAGTTCTTCGCTCGGTGAGCCCGGAGTAGGACGAAAGTCGAAAGATGCCAGTGGAGTTTCGTTGTAATAGGCAGTAGTAGTGTTGTATAGGTACCCTCTATCGTCCAGTTCTATATTCTTTGTCAGTTCATGCAGATGAATGCGTTGGGTTTTTAGTGTATCTCCCAGGTAATTGCCCGAAGAATACAGGCGTATGGTGATCGAGTCGAACTCATATTGGATGTTTTCATCAAAAGAATAGGAAGGTACTTCATACTCTGCGTAAAAAGAGGCGGTAATTTTCCCCCATAAGTTGTCGTCACGGTATCCTATCTGGCAAACCGTATCTCCCGAAGTGGCTATGGAGTCGCTTAATACTGTACTAAGTAATACCGTACAAGTATCCATCTGTTCGTTGAGGAATGAACTTTGTACCCATTTCGCTCCTATGGACGATGAATCGTCTACACAAGCGAAAAAAGAAAGAGATATAAAGAATGAAAAAAGTAGTATGATTGACTTCATGTAGTAAAATGAAATTGGTTTTGTACCGGCAAAAGAAGAGGTTTTAAATAGTCCTCCAAAAAACTATCGACTAAATCTCTGTATTTGTCGACCTGAATTTTGTTGGTAGATAGAATGTCTGTATTTGTCGATAGTTTTTTTATGCGTGCCCGTTGCCGCCTACATTTGCGGTTGTAATCAACGACATATTTATGAATACGAAAATGAATAAATTACTTTGCATGATGGTGGTGCTGCTTTCATTGGCGGCATGTACAGATGATACTGAATATACGGCAGGTGTGTGGTATCGCCGTTCTGATTTTGATGGTGTGGCGCGTACGGACGCAGCTGGTTTTACGATTGGTAACGTAGGGTACCTCTGCACCGGATACCGGGGGAGTACCAAAGACCGTTTGAAAGATTGTTGGGCGTATGACATTGAGGCTAATTCGTGGACACAGTGTACATCAATGCCCGATGCAGCTCCAGCCCGGAATGCAGCTACAGGTTTTGCAGTAGGTACCAAAGGATATATTGCTACCGGTTACGATGCGACAAAAAAGGATTATCTGAATGATTGCTGGCAGTATGATCCTGCCACGAATTCCTGGAAGGAGATGGCTTCTATTCCGGATGGAACTGATGGGACTAATATCTATGGTAAACGGTATTATGCGCTTTCTTTCGGCATTGGTCAGTATGGGTATCTGGGTACAGGTTACAACGATAATTATCAAAAGGATTTCTGGAAGTTCGACCCGTCGGTGGGAGATAAAGGAGAATGGACAGCCATGAGTGGATTTGGCGGACAGAAGAGAATGGGCGGTATGGCCTTCGTCATAGATGATATAGCTTATATCTGCGGCGGTGAAAATAACGGTTCGGATGTGACGGATTTCTGGTGTTTTAATCCGGCAACGGGTACTTGGAAAGAATTGCGCGAACTTTACGATAAGAGTGATGATGATTATGACGACGATTACACTTCTATCGTCCGTTCTTATGCTTGTGCTTTCGTGATCGATGGTAAAGGATACCTTGCTGCGGGGCAGACTGCTGGTGGTAGTTATCGTTCCAATTATTGGATTTACGACCCTCTGACAGACCTCTGGGATGGGGAAGATTTGACAGATTTCGAAGGAAGTACACGCTCGAAAGCCGTATGCTTTTCTACTGGAAAACGGGGAATTATAGCTACGGGAGGAGCTTCTACTTATTATTACGATGATACTTGGGAGTTGAAGCCTTATGAATATGAAGAGAAATAAAAAAATAATAGGTATTAGTTGCTTTGTCTTGCTGCTTTTAGTGGGAATCATATATGGGTATATGCATTCGATAAACATATATCGGCTGGAAGTAACCCAGATTGAAGGTAGTGGATACGGTTATAAGATTTATGAGAGAGAGCGTTTGATAATCGTTCAGCCTTTTATCCCGGTTGTATCCGGGAAAAGACCTTTTCAATCGGTGCAAGATGCCCAATGTATCGGAAATTTAGTGCTGGAACGAATTAAAGCCGGAAATGAATTTGCCATATCAAAGGCTGACCTGGATAACTTGGGAGTAGTGTATTAATGCCACCATGTTGGCACAGTCATGCCACCTCATTGGCACGATAGTGTCAACATGGTGGCACTGTTGTGCCAATACGATGGCACAAACTAAAGCATTAAGTACAGATTATTTCTTCTCTTCTTCTTTGGGTGCAACTACATAATCTTCTTTGATAAACTCATCATACACCCGCTTGGGATGATCGAATGGTGCGGTTCCATTCTTCTGCTCATTGAAGTTTTCCCGGCGGAATTGTTTCAGTTTCAAATTATCTTCTGCATACTCCCTCAATTTCTTATGCTCATTTCCATAAAGCGAACTTTCAGTTACGTCAGAATTGAGCAGGTTTTCTTTAGGAGTGATAGTAGGTAGGAGCACTTGTTCCAACAGACCACGATAGGCACCGTTATATTCGCACCAGACAAGATCGTTGGCAACGAATATACGATAGAAGTACTTTGACCATGCGGTTTTAATTTCGATGGATTGAGCGTAAATCTCAATCGTTGCTTCTGAACCATACGCTTGGTCACGGATCACGACGGTCGTCCGACCGCTGATTTCTTCCTTCACGGAAGTTTGCCATTTGTCGGAATGCAGGATTTCCTCAATGAGTTCCGGCAACTTTTCTTTAATTTCAAACTGTATTCTCATGGTGCTTGCCTGCGGGCAGGACTTTTTTTGAATTTCCTACTTAAAACAATTAAGCTAGCCTAAAGTTACATAGATTGAAGCAAAAAAACAAGATTTTGTTTGAATATTTACTATTTTTGCCAAACTATCTGCCTTTTTCGTTTGTTTTTATTATAATTATGCAACAAATAGCAAAAAACAAGTTTATGCAGAATAAAGCCCGGAAGAATTACATCATTTATGTACTTATGCTCCTTCTGTTTGGAGGGTTGATTTATGTCGCTATTGAAGAGGGCGACAGGTTTTCACATCACGCTGCGAATACGTTAAACACGGTACAAGACGGGCCTTTTGCCATGTTTCTACAATTTATGCAAGATAATCTGCATCATCCGCTGACGACGTTACTTATCCAGATTATTGCCGTGCTGTTGATGGTGCGTCTTTTCGGCTATTTGTTTAGTCTTATCGGGCAGCCGGGGGTGATTGGAGAAATCGTAGCCGGTATTGTCTTGGGGCCTTCTGTTTTGGGACTTTTTTTCCCGGAAGCTTTTCATTTCCTGTTCCCTGTCCATTCACTGACCAATCTTGAATTGCTGAGTCAGGTCGGACTGATCCTTTTCATGTTCGTTATCGGTATGGAACTGGACTTCAGTGTGCTGAAAAATAAGATAAATGAGACGCTGGTGATCAGTCATGCCGGTATTTTAGTACCTTTCTTTCTGGGTATCCTGTCTTCTTATTGGATTTACGAAACGTATGCCGCCGATCATACTCCCTTTCTGCCTTTTGCCTTGTTTATAGGCATCTCCATGAGTATTACCGCTTTCCCCGTGCTGGCGCGTATCATTCAGGAACGAAATATGACCAAAACTCCTTTGGGGACTCTTGCGATTGCTTCTGCTGCCAATGATGATGTGACTGCCTGGTGTTTGCTGGCTGTTGTTATTGCTATTTCAAAGGCGGGTAGCTTTGCCAGTGCTCTCTATTCTGTGGGATTGGCTATGGCGTATATTGCAGTCATGTTTTTGGTTGTGCGTCCGTTTCTGAAAAAGGTGGGAGAGGTGTATGCCAATAAGGAGGCGATCAATAAAACGTTTGTGGCATTTATCCTGCTGATTCTGATCATTTCTTCCTGCCTGACAGAGATTATCGGTATTCATGCTTTGTTCGGAGCGTTCATGGCAGGAGTGGTGATGCCGTCGAATCTGGGTTTCCGAAAAGGGATGATGGAAAAGGTGGAAGACATTTCTTTGGTTTTCTTCCTGCCGTTATTCTTTGCTTTCACAGGTTTGCGTACGGAGATAGGTCTGATCAACAGTCCGGAGTTGTGGATGGTGTGTTTGCTGCTGGTGACAGTGGCCATAGTCGGTAAGCTCGGTGGCTGTGCCATAGCTGCCCGTCTGGTAGGTGAGTCATGGAAGGATAGTCTGACAGTGGGTACCTTAATGAATACGCGCGGATTGATGGAGTTGGTGGCATTGAATATTGGTTACGAAATGGGAGTTCTTCCCCCGTCTATTTTCGTAATTTTGGTCATTATGGCGCTAGTTACAACCTTTATGACCACTCCGCTGCTACATTTGGTCGAACGTTTCTTTGTACATCGGGAAGAAAAGTTATCTTTGAAGCGCAAACTTATATTTTGCTTTGGTCGTCCGGAGTCCGGGCGCAGTCTGCTTTCCATTTATGATTTGTTATTCGGGAAGCAGTTGAAGACAGAACATGTGATTGCAGCGCATTATACAGTGGGTACGGATTTGAATCCGTTGGATGCCCAGCATTATGAAAGCGAAAGCTTTGCTTTACTCAACCAAAAAGCTGTCGAACTGAATATTCAGGTGGACAATCACTATCGGGTGACGGATAAGCTGGTACAGGAAATGATTCATTTTATTCGCAAAGAGCATCCTGATATGTTGCTTTTAGGAGCCGGTAGTCATTACCGTCCCGAAATGCCGGGAACTCCGGGAGCTATTTTATGGCTGACGCTCTTCCGTGATAAGATTGATGACATAATGGAACAGGTGAAATGTCCTGTTGCCGTATTTGTGAATCGTAATTATCGGGAAGGAGCACTGGTTAGTTTTGTTTTGGGAGGAATGATTGATGTATTCCTGCTTTCGTATCTGAATATAATGTTGCAAAACGGTCATTCGGTGCGCCTTTTCCTTTTTGAAACGGACGATGAAGAGTTTCATCAGTGCATAGATGACTTGTTGGCTCATTATGCTGATCAGATAATAGTGGTATGGTTTGCAGGAGTAGAAGAATTAGTAACCAAAGAGAGAGATGGATTGCTGGTAATGAGCCATCTTTCCTATACAAAATTATCCGAGGAAGAGCTTGTGATGCGGGAATTGTCATCATTGCTGGTTATTCGTCGGAATAAGAATAAGGGAGAAAAAAATGAAAGACTTGAAATTGGATGAACATACGGGGTTAGTACTTGAAGGAGGCGGAATGCGGGGAGTATTCACTTGTGGGGTACTTGACTATTTAATGGATCATGATATTCGTTTTCCTTATGCGATCGGGGTATCGGCAGGAGCCTGTAACGGCTTGTCGTATGCATCCCGTCAGCGTGGTCGTGCCAAGTTCAGCAATATTGACCTGCTGGAGAAATACAATTATATCGGCCTGAAACATCTGCTCAGGAAGCGTAACATTCTCGACTTTGATTTACTTTTCAACGAATTTCCCGAACATATTCTTCCTTATGATTATGATACATACTTTGCTTCTCCCGAACGTTTCGTGATGGTAACCACGAATTGTATGACAGGAGAAGCCAACTATTTTGAAGAGAAACGGGATAAAAGCCGTGTGATTGATATTGTCCGGGCATCCAGTAGCCTGCCTTTTGTTTGTCCTGTCACTTACGTGGATGGTGTTCCGATGCTTGATGGAGGCATTGTAGACTCTATTCCCTTGCAGAGAGCTATTGCGGACGGTTACACCCGTAATGTGGTTGTACTTACCCGTAATCGCGGTTACCGGAAAGACACGAAAGATATCCGTATTCCATCCTTTGTCTACCGGAAATATCCGAAGTTGCGTGAGGCATTGAGTCGTCGGTGTGCAGTTTACAATGAACAGCTGGAAATGGTGGAACAGATGGAAGATGAAGGAAAGATCATCGTCATCCGTCCGCAGAAACCGGTGATGGTGGACCGGATTGAACGGGATGTACAGAAACTGACGGAATTTTATGCGGAAGGATACGACTGTGCAAGAAACCTGTTCGAATTCTAAGTAAATAATAAATGACCTGTTTTGTTGATAGTCTGCATGAAGAATGCGGACTATATCTGTGATATTTATATATTTCTGTATAATATTTCTACAAATACTCTTCTTTTTCTTCAATTAATCCGATTTTAAGTCATTATTAATTCGTTTTTGTGGTATTTATTAAGGGATGCCCCTTTACTTTGCTGAAAAATATTTTTGGGCAGACTTAATAACATAACATGAAAAATAAAAGAATAACATGGTAAAAAGGTTTGATTGGTTGTTGGTGTGTTTATTGTTTTCAATAGGGGTGATGGCACAATCCGGCGGGAAACAGTATAATTCTTACAAGGGATTGGTCATGGCAGGGTATCAGGGGTGGTTCAACACCCCTGGTGACGGCTCGGGCCGTGGTTGGCATCATTATAATGGGCGCAATGGGTTTCGTCCGGGGTCATGTTCGGTGGACCTTTGGCCGGAAGTATCGGAGTATAAGAAGCTCTATAAGACTGAATTTTCCTTTGCTGATGGTAAACCAGCTTATGTTTTTTCTTCTCATGATGAATCTACGGTAGATGTACATTTTAAATGGATGCAGGAGTATGGACTGGACGGAGTATTTATGCAGCGTTTTATCACGGAAATACGGAACGAAAGCGGATTGAAACATTTTAATAAGGTGTTGAATTCAGCGATGAAATCTGCCAATAAATACGAACGGGCTATCTGTGTGATGTACGACCTGAGCGGCATGCAACCGGGAGAAGAACAGTTGTTGCTGAAAGACATAGCAGAAATAGCAGAGCGCTATTCTTTAAAAGACCATGCAAAGAACCCCTCTTATCTGTATCACAACGGTAAACCGCTGGTTACGGTTTGGGGAGTCGGATTTAATGATAATCGTCGCTATGGGCTGAAAGAAGCCGCTCATATTATTGACGGCTTGAAGTCACAGGGATTCAGTGTGATGCTTGGAGTACCTACGCAGTGGCGTACACTGAATGGGGACACAGAATCAGATCCCCGCCTGCATGAGCTTATCCGAAAATGTGATATCATGATGCCTTGGTTTGTAGGGCGTTATAATGAAACGACTTATCCCAAGTATCAGAAACTGGTGGAAGAAGATATTCAGTGGGCAAAAAAGAATCAGGTAGATTATGCTCCGCTGGTTTTCCCCGGTTTCTCATGGGGAAATCTGAAGGGGAAAGATCATAATTCGTTTATTCCCCGCAATAAAGGTTCTTTCCTTTGGACACAATTGATGGGAGCCATTCGGGCGGGTGCTGAAATGATCTACGTGGCTATGTTTGATGAAATAGATGAAGGGACGGCCATCTTTAAATGTGCTAAGAAGGTGCCCGTAGGTAAAAGTACATTTGTGCCCCTTGAAGAAGGCGTGGAAAGCGATCATTATTTGAAATTGGTGGGAGAAGCCGCAAAGATTTTAAGAAAGGAGAAAGCTGTGGCATTTAGTACAAAGCTGGATACGAAAAGTCCGAACCCTTTTATCCGGCATATGTATACCGCTGACCCGTCAGCGCATGTCTGGAAAGATGGCAGATTGTATGTGTACGCTTCTCATGACATTGCTCCTCCGCGTGGATGTGACTTGATGGACCGCTATCATGTATTCTCGACTAATGATATGATTAACTGGACGGATCATGGAGAAATCCTGAGTTCCGACCAGGTGCCGTGGGGACGGAAAGAAGGAGGTTTTATGTGGGCTCCGGATTGTGCTTACAGAAACGGCACCTACTATTTCTACTTCCCTCATCCCAGCGAAACAGACTGGAATGATAGCTGGAAGATCGGTGTAGCTACCAGTGACAAGCCTGCGGAAGAATTTAAAGTACAGGGATATATTGAGGGAATGGACCCGATGATCGATCCTTGTGTATTTGTGGACGATGACGGACAGGCCTACATCTACAATGGTGGCGGTGGCACCTGCAAAGGTGGCAAACTGAAAGATAATATGATAGAATTGGATGGCCCCATGCAGGCTATGGAAGGATTGTCGGACTTCCACGAAGCGACCTGGATACATAAGTATAATGGAAAATATTATTTGTCTTATTCTGATAATCATGACGACGGAGAAAAGCATAACCGGATGTGTTATGCCATCAGTGACTCGCCTTTGGGACCTTGGGAATACAAGGGAATTTACATGGAACCCACCGATAGTTATACCAACCACGGCTCTATTGTCGAGTTCAAGGGACAATGGTATTCTTTCTATCACAACAGTGCATTGTCCGGTCATGATTGGCTGCGCTCTATCTGTGTGGACAAACTGTACTACAATCCGGACGGCACTATAAAAATGGTGAAGCAAACTAAATAGCAGATAGATCAATACACAGGCAATTGATAAATAGAATCCTTATAATAGTTGAAAAACGAACATAGCATGAAAAACAAAATGAAATGGATATTGGCAGTAGGATTATTGTCATGTTCGGTAGCAATGGCACAGCAACAGAGTGATATATTATCGGTATCTGCTTCTGCAAATGCAGAAAATGCAGCTTTAGCCTTTGACAGGAATGTAAAAACGATGTGGACAATCCCTTCTCAGGCACTAAAGGCTGAACAATGGCTGATGTTTACCATTCAGCAGCCCGGAGATGTTTGTGAACTGGACCTTCAGATGCAGGGTATTAATAAGAATGAACTGAAAGAAGTACTGGATATCTTTGTCACTTATGACCCCATGAATCTGGGAACTCCCGTGAACTACCGGATCGAAGGGAACGACAAACAGATGAAAGTCAAATTCACTCCTAAATACGGTGCACACGTCAAGCTGAATTTTAAGCCGGGAAAGCTGGATAAACCTTTCTCTCTGAAAGAAATTTCAGTTCTTGTGGCAGAAAAGGTATTGACGGACAGTCAGGGAAAAGTAACCGACCGTCGGTATATGGACGCGTCACTGCCGGTAGAAGAACGGGTGGAAAGTTTGTTAGCAGTGATGACGCCGGAGGATAAAATGGAACTGATCCGTGAAGGATGGGGTATTCCCGGTATTCCTCATTTGTACGTGCCTCCTATCACAAAGGTAGAAGCGGTGCATGGTTTCTCTTATGGTAGCGGTGCTACTATCTTCCCTCAGGCTTTGGCGATGGGAGCTACTTGGAACAGGAAGCTGACAGAAGAAGTGGCTATGGTGATTGGAGACGAGACAGTGGCTGCCAATACCAAACAGGCATGGTCGCCGGTGTTGGACGTTGCGCAGGATGCACGTTGGGGGCGCTGTGAAGAAACTTTCGGAGAAGACCCTGTATTGGTGTCACAAATAGGAGGTGCATGGATCAAAGGATACCAGTCCAGAGGATTGTTTACTACTCCCAAGCATTTCGGTGGACATGGTGCCCCGTTGGGCGGACGTGATTCACATGATATAGGCTTGTCCGAACGTGAAATGCGCGAGATTCATCTGGTTCCGTTCCGGCATGCGATCCGTAATTATGACTGCCAGTCTTTGATGATGGCCTATTCCGATTATATGGGAGTTCCGGTTGCCAAGAGCAAAGAACTGCTGCAACAGATATTGCGTCAGGAATGGGGATTCAATGGATTCATCGTCAGTGACTGTGGTGCTATCGGGAATCTGACAGCTCGTAAACATTACACGGCAAAAGATAAGATTGAAGCTGCCAATCAGGCATTGGCTGCCGGTATTGCAACTAATTGCGGTGATACTTACAATAATAAAGAAGTGATTCAGGCGGCAAAAGACGGTCGAATCAATATGGAAGATCTGGACAATGTATGCCGTACGATGCTGAGTACGATGTTCCGTAACGAGCTTTTTGAAAAGAATCCTTGCAAACCACTGGACTGGAAGAAAATATACCCGGGATGGAACTCGGACAGCCATAAGGAAATGGCACGTCAGGCGGCACGCGAATCAATTGTAATGCTGGAAAACAAAGAGAATCTTCTTCCTTTGTCAAAGACACTGCGTACGATTGCGGTAGTAGGTCCCGGTGCAGATGATCTTCAACCGGGCGATTATACGCCGAAGCTGTTGCCGGGACAATTGAAATCAGTTCTGACCGGTATCAAAGGCGCAGTGGGCAAGCAGACCAAAGTTCTTTATGAACAGGGATGTGACTTTACCAATCCGGACGAAACCAATATTCCGAAAGCTGTGAAGGCAGCTTCCCTATCAGATGTCGTGATTATGGTACTGGGTGACTGCTCTACCAGTGAAGCGACCAATGATGTCCGTAAGACATGTGGAGAAAATAATGACTGGGCGACTTTAATCCTTCCGGGCAAACAGCAGGAATTGCTGGAAGCAGTCTGTGCAACCGGAAAGCCGGTGATACTGATTCTTCAGGCAGGCCGTCCTTATGATATTCTGAAAGCATCCGAAATGTGCAAGGCTATCTTGGTAAACTGGTTGCCGGGACAAGAAGGTGGTCCGGCTATGGCAGATGTACTGTTTGGTGATTACAATCCTGCCGGGCGTTTGACTATTTCAGTACCACGTTCTGTGGGACAACTTCCGGTGTATTATAATACAAAACGGAAAGGAAACCGTAGTAAATACATAGAGGAAGAGGGTACACCCCACTATCCTTTTGGTTATGGACTCAGCTATACATCTTTCAACTATTCGGATTTGAGAGCGGAGGTTGTAGAATCGGAAGATAGCTGTCTGGTAAATATTTCAGTGAAGGTACGGAATGAAGGCTCACGGGATGGAGATGAGGTCGTTCAACTTTATCTTCGTGATGAAGTGGCCAGTTTTACTACTCCTTTTAAACAGCTACGTGGATTTCAACGGATACATTTGAAAGTTGGTGAGACAAAGGAAATAACATTCCGATTAGATAAGAAATCACTGGCACTCTATATGCAAAATGAAGAGTGGGCTGTAGAACCCGGTCGTTTTACATTGATGCTTGGTGGTTCTTCCGAACAAATTTATCAGCAAAAAGAAATTGAGATAACCAAAAGATATACTTTTACAATGTAAATATCATGAGTAAATCAAGAGATAGAGTGCTTCAGGCATTGAATCATCAGAATACCGATTATGTTCCGGTAGATTTTGGCTCTACTGCAGTGACAGGTATTCATTGCCGCATTGTAGAAGCTTTACGAAATCATTATGGATTGGAGTCTAAGCCTGTGAAAATAGTGGATGCTTTTCAAATGTTGGGTGAAGTTGATGAGGAACTTGCAGAACTGTTGGGAGTAGATTGTATAGGTATTGGTGGAGCGAAAGATATATTTGATCTGGATACTACACAACTTCACGAACAGGTCACTCCGTGGGGACAGCGCGTATTAGTTCCTTTGAGTATGGATCTTACGCCGGATAATCAGGGAGATGTTTATGTCTATGCCGGTGGCGATAAAACATATCCTCCCAGTGCTGTGATGCCTAAAGGATGTTATTTTATCAATGCCATTGAA
>OKSB01001804.1_pt1 | contig 20486 bp, 18 predicted proteins | sample 1601171 | NCBI WGS metagenome assembly OKSB01 (sample SAMEA3541496, study PRJEB24748) | human gut metagenome | biome: human gut; feature: human-associated habitat; material: faeces | place: China | collected 2012 | reverse complement strand
CTCAGTCAGCTGCGCTGACAGCTCTCCTAGCAGGAGAGCCGGGCCGCCCTTTGGGACGGCCCCTACGATGCAGCCATCAGGCTGCGAGACCTAACCACTAGCCACTAGCCACGAACCACTGCTTTTTCAAAGGCTGTGCGGGCGGCGGTTATGGTTTTTTCGATGTCTTCGTCGCTGTGGACGCCGGAGACGAAGTTCGTTTCAAACTGGGACGGTGCCAGGTAGATGCCTTGTTCCAGCATGGACAGGAAGTAGCGCTGGAAGGCTTCCTGGTCACTGGCTTCGGATGTGGCATAGTTGGTGACCGGGACGGCGCTGAAGAAGACGCTGAACATGGTGCCGGCCCGATGGACCTGGACGGCGGCGCCGGCTTCGTCAGCAGCGGCTTTGAGGCCGTCTGTCAGGATTTTCGTTTTGGCGCAGGCTTTTTCGACGTAATCCGGGTCTTCCGTGATGATGCGCAGTGTTTCCAATCCGGCTGCCATGGCCAGGGGATTGCCGCTGAGGGTACCGGCCTGATAGACCGGGCCGGCCGGCGAGACGCAGTCCATGATGTCCTTGCGGCCGCCGTAGGCAGCGACGGGCAGGCCGCCGCCGATGATCTTGCCCAAGGTCGTCATGTCCGGGACGATGTGATAGATGCTCTGGGCGCCGTGCAGGGCCGTGCGGAAGCCGCACATGACTTCGTCGAAGATGAGGACTGTGCCGTGTTTCTTCGTTTCATCGCGCAGGAGCTGCAAGTAGCCGTCTTCCGGCAGGACCAGGCCCATGTTGCCGGCAATGGGTTCGACGATGACGGCGGCAATGTCGTCGCCGCAGCGGTCCATGAGTTCCCGGAAGGCGTCGGCATCGTTATAGGCGACGGTCAGCGTGTCTTTGGCCGTGCCGGCTGTGACGCCCGGGCTGTCAGGCTGACCGAAGGTAGCGGCGCCGGAACCGGCCTTGACCAGCAGGCTGTCGCCGTGGCCGTGATAGCAGCCGATGAATTTCACGATTTTATCGCGGCCCGTGTAGCCCCGGGCGACGCGGATGGCGCTCATCGTCGCTTCCGTACCGGAGTTGACCATGCGCAGTTTTTCGATGGACGGATAGATTTCTTTGACCAACTGGGCCAGCTGCGATTCAATCAGCGTCGGCGCACCATAGCTCGTGCCGCGGGTGGCCGCTTCCTGCAGGGCCTTGACGACGCGGGGATGGGCGTGGCCGACGATCATGGGGCCCCAGGAACCGACGTAGTCGATATACTGGTTGCCGTCGATGTCGCAGATGGTACTGCCTTTGGCCCAGGAAATGAACGGCGGCGGGCAGCCGATGCGGTTATACGAGCGGACCGGGCTGTTGACGCCGCCCGGCATGAGGGTCTGCGCTTCTTCAAAAGCGGCAGCTGATTTTTCTAAGTGAAGCATGGAAAGGCCTCCTTATTCTTTGATGTCTAAATTGAAGACGTTCCGCAGTTCGCGGACGACCCGGTCTTCGTCAGGCGTGTTGGCTGCTTCAATCGTGCGGCGCAGGGGAGCACGCAGGATTTTGCGGACCAGGATATGGGATAAGTTCTCGACGACGCGGAACTGGTCATCGGTCAGTTCGGGCAGTTTGTTGCGGGCTCGTTTGACGAAATGGCGCCGTGTCCGTTCAGCCTGCTGGGACAGGCTGAGGACGACGGGACGGACCGACAGGTATTGATAGCGTTCAATCATGGTGTTCACGGCTTCGTCGACGATATAGCTGGCGGCTACGGCTTCGCGCTGGCGCGTAGCTTCGTTGTCGTGGACGACTTCCTGAAGGTCGTCGATGTTGTATAAGGTGACGCCGGGCAGACGGGTCACGGCCGGGTCGACGTCGCGCGGTACGGCGATGTCGATGAGCAGCAGGGGCCGGCCCTGGCGTAGTTCCTGGAAGCGCTGCAGCCGGGGGACGGTGATGACGTAGTGCGGTGCCCCCGTCGAGGCGATGATGATGTCGACGTCGGAGACGACGGACTGGACTTCTTTATAGTGGATGGCCTGGCCGCCGACGTCAGCGGCCAGTTCCTGGGCCCGTTCCAGATGGCGGTTGACGATGTACAGTTTCCCGGCGCCTTTGCCTAAGAAATTCTGCGCCGTCAGGCGGGCCATCTGGCCGGCGCCGTAGAGCAGGAGATTCCGGCCAGACAGGGAGCCGAGCTGTTTTTCGGCCATCTGGACGGCTGTATAGCTGACGGATACGGCGTTGTAGGCAATGTGCGTTTCCGTCCGGACCCGCTTGCCCGTGGCGATGGCCTGCTGGAAGAGCATGTTCAGGATGGCACTGGTCGCGCCGTTTTCGTGGGCCATGACGTAGGCCTGTTTGACCTGGCTGAGGATCTGACCTTCGCCGAGGACCAGCGAGTCCAGGCTGGCAGCGACGTTGAACAAGTGGTGGATGCAGGCTTTTCCCGTATAGCTGTAGAAATAGGACGGTTCATAAGCCGGACGGCCGGCTGCGTCGAGGAAGAAGTCGCGCAGGGCCTGTTCATTATCGCGCACGTCGTCGACGACGGCATAGACTTCGGCGCGGTTGCACGTCGACAGGATGACGGCTTCGCGCAGGCCGCCGTAATCGTCGAGATGCTGCAGGGCGTCGTGGATGGCGTCGGGTGTCATAGTGAAGTGTTCCCGGATGGCGACGGGGACGGTCTTATGATTGAGGCCGAGGATGACGAGGTCCATTTTATGCCTCGACTTCGCCGTTTTTCAGCCACTTGGCGACGTCGACGGCGTGGTAGGTGATGATGATATCGGCGCCGGCGCGTTTCATGCTGGTCAGTTCTTCCATGACGATGCGTTTTTCGTCGATCCAGCCGTTGCGGGCTGCGGCTTTGACCATGGCGTATTCGCCGCTGACGTTATAGGTCGCAATGGGGCGCTGGCAGCGCTGGCGGGCCTGATAGACGATATCCAGGTAGGAAAGGGCCGGTTTGACCATGATGATGTCGGCGCCTTCTTCCAGGTCGAGGTCGATTTCCTTCATGGCTTCGCGGCCATTGGCCGGGTCCATCTGGTACTGGCGGCGGTCGCCGAAGTGCGGTGCCGAATCGGCGGCGTCGCGGAAGGGGCCGTAGAAGCCGGATGCGTATTTGGCGGCATAGGACATAATAATCGTATTGATGAAGCCTTCTTCGTCCAGGGCCTGACGGATGGATGCGATGCGGCCGTCCATCATATCCGACGGGGCGACGATATCGGCACCGGCTTCGGCCTGGCTGACGGCGACTTTGTTGAGCAGCTTCAGCGTCGCGTCGTTATCGACGTAGTGGTCTTTGACCTGACCGCAGTGGCCGTGGTCCGTGTACTGGCAGAGGCAGACGTCGCCGACGATGACCATGTCCGGCAGGGCTTTCTTGATGGCGCGGATGGCACATTGGACCGGGCTCTGCGGGTCCCAGGCGCTGGAGCCGATTTCGTCTTTATAAGCCGGCAGGCCAAAGACTTCGATAGCCCGCAATCCCAAGGCATAGATGTCTTCGGCCAGGCGTACGGCGTTGTCTACGGACAGGTGATAACAGCCGGGCATGCTGGGGATTTCTTCTTTGACATTCGTGCCGGGGACGACGAAGATAGGATAAATCAAATCGTTGAGACATACATGGTTTTCCCGGACCATACCGCGCAGGGGAGCAGAAAGGCGCAGGCGGCGGGGGCGTAAGGTATTCAATTTCATGACTTTTGGATTCTCCAATCTGTAATACATTCAGCCAGACCGGCTGTGGTGTAGGTCTGGGCTGTGATTATTTTTTTCAGGCCTGCTTCCTGGCAGGTGCGGGCCGTGATGGGACCGATGCAGGCAATGGTGATGTCGTCGAGGACGTCGGTCGGGGCCTGGTTCAGGGCCAGGAAGTTCTGGACGGCCGACGAACTGGTGAAGGTCACAACGTCGACGGCCCGGCGCGTCAAGAGATCCGTCAGGGTCTCGCTGTTTTCGCTGGCTGCGACGGTACAGTAGGCCTGGCAGATGTCGACGACGGCACCCCAGCGGCGCAGGGTGTCAGGCAGGACAGGCCGGGCTTCTTTGGCCCGCGGGATGAGGATGCGTTCTTTTCCCGACAAATGAGCCTCCAGAGCGGCGGCCAGGTCTTCGGCACAGTAGGCGTCGGGGACGACGTCGGCGCGAAGGCCGTACCGGTTCAGGGCCTCGGCCGTAGCGCTGCCGATGGCGGCCAGTTTGGCCCGGCCCAGGGCCCGGCTGTCGCGGCCGTGGTGCTGGAGGCGGTGGAAAAAGGCATCGACGCCGTTGGTGCTGGTGAAGATGACCCAGTCATAGCTGGCTAATCGGCCGATGGCTTCGTCCAGGGCCTGATAATCGTCAGTCGGCGGCGTGATGCGGATGGTCGGGACTTCCAGGCAGCGGGCGCCCAGTTCTTCCAGGCGGTGTGTCAAGGCCGGTGCCTGGGCATGGGTCCGGGTGACGGCGATGGTCAGGCCGAAGAGGGGCTTGGTATCGAACCATTGCATGGACGGACGCAGGGCGACGACGTCGCCGACGATGAAGACAGCTGGTGCCTGGAAGTGGCAGGCTGCCGCTTTTTCAGCGATGTCGCCAACCGTGGCTACCAGCGTTTCCTGGTCGGCCTTGGTGCCCCAGCGGACTAGGGCGGCCGGCGTGGAAGCCGGGCGGCCGTAGGTGATGAGCTGTTTGGTAATGGACGGCAGGTTGTGGACGCCCATGAGGAAAATCAGGGTATCTACGGCCGTCGCCAGTTTGTCCCAGTGAATCGATGAATGGCCCTTGGTCGGGTCTTCGTGGCCTGTGACGACGGCAAAGGAAGAGGCCGCCGTCCTATCGGTCACGGGGATGCCGGCATAAGCCGGTGCGCCGATGGCCGATGTGACGCCTGGGATGATTTCAAAGGGCAGGCCGGCGTCGTGAAGGGCCCGGCTTTCTTCACCGCCGCGGCCGAAGACGAAGGGGTCGCCGCCTTTGAGGCGGACGACGGTCTTGCCTTCTTTGGCTTTGGCAATGAGCAGGTCGATGATTTTGTCCTGCGATAACGTATGGTCAGCGGCTTTTTTGCCGACGTAGATTTTTTCAGCACCTGGCGGGGCGAATTCTAAAAGGCGCGGATCGGCCAAGTAGTCGTAGATGACGACGTCGGCCCGGCCCAGGACTTCCTGGCCCCGCAGGGTGAGCAGGCGGTAGTCGCCGGGACCGGCGCCGGTGAGATAAACGATACCGTTCATGGAAAACCTCCTTAGTAAGTCGGCGTAATGCCTAAATCGGTGAGGATGCGGCGGCCGCCGTCATCGAGGAGCGTACAGGCCGCTTCTTTGCCGATGGCAGCGCTGTCGGCGACGGGACCTTGCGTCGTCGTGCGGCAGACCTGGCTGCCGTCTGGGGCGGCGATGATGCTCTGTAAGGTCAGCGTCCCGTTCCGGACCGTGCCGTAGACGCCGACCGGAACCTGGCAGCTGCCGTTGATGGCGGCCAGGAAGGCCCGTTCTGCTGTCGCAGCGGCGGCCGTGTCCTGGTCGTTGAGGAAAGCCAGTGCCTGCCTCAGTGACATATCGTCGGCGCGGGTTTCGATGGCCAGGGCTCCCTGGCCGACGGCAGGAATCATGGTCGTGACCGGCAGGAGCTGGCAGATGCGGTCGGCCCGGCCCAGGCGCTGCAGGCCGGCTTCGGCCAGGATGATGGCGTCGTATTGACCGTCATCGAGCTTTTTCAGGCGCGTATCGACGTTACCCCGAAGGTCGCTGACGACCAGGTCCGGCCGGGTGTGGAGCAGCTGGGCTCTGCGGCGCAGGCTCGATGTGCCGATGCAGGCGCCGGCCGGCAGGGATTCCAGGGTGGCATACGTATTGGAAACGAAGGCGTCGTGGACGTGGTGGCGGGCCGTGATGGCTGCCAGGCAGAGGCCGTCCGGGACGTCGGCTGGCAGGTCTTTCAGGCTGTGGACGGCCAGGTCGATGGTGCCGTCCAGGAGGCGCCGTTCCAATTCCGTCGTAAACAGCCCCTTGCCGCCGATGCGGGCTAAGGGGACGTCTAGGATTTTATCGCCTTGCGTGACGATATGCTGGAGCTGGACGGACAGCTCCGGGTCGTGGCGGCGCAGGGCGTCGGCGACGTAGTTGGCCTGCCACAGGGCCAGCTGGCTGCGCCGCGTACCGATGGTCAGATTACGTTTCATGGTTTTTCCTTTCCCAGGCGGCCAGCCGATCCCGGAGCAGGGCGCTGGCTGCGTCGATTTCGTTATTGTCTACCAGGGCCATGACGTCGTCCGTCAGGGCCTGGCGCCAGAAGGCCTGGCGGTCCCGGCTGGTCGGAAGGACGGACTGCCCTTGGCGGCGGATAGCTGCTAATTCAGCGAGCCAGCGGCCATAGCGTTCGTCGAAGTGCTGTTCCAGTTGCTTCCGGAGCCAGCGCGATAGCGCCGGTGCCTTGCCGTTGGTGGAAATGGTGAGCTGCAGGTCGCCCTGGCGGACGATGGACGGCAGGGTGAAGTTGCACAAATCCGGGACGTCACAGACGTTGAGCAGTTTCCCCTGGGCTTTGGCAGCAGCTGCGACGGCGTGGCTGACGGCTTCGTTGTCAGTGGCACAGATGATGAGGAAGAAGGTTGACTCATCACCGGCCTGGTATGTCCGCGGCTGCCAGGTCAGGTGGTGGCTTTCGGCCAGTTCCTGCAGCGGCCGGGTCAGGGACGGGGCAATGACCGTCACGGCAGCCCCTTCGGCCAGCAGGCGGCAGACCTTGCGTTCGGCGACGGCGCCGCCGCCGAGGACCAGAACCTTGGCGATATCGATGACCGTGCCGCCGCCGATCGCGACGACGCGCGGCCCCAGCGAGAGCCTGTACTCAAGGGCGTTGGACATGATGCGGTGGCGCTCCGCGGGCCTCCTCCAGAACCTGCGCCGTTTGGGCGCGATAAAATAGACGGCCGCCCCGCCAAGCATAAAGGCTGTTATAAAGGTGAGTATCCAGAGAACGGCGTTCACCAGAGATTTCCTTTGTCGATATCCCGATGCTGCACCTTGACGCGCCTGCCAACCGCCTCAAGGTAGGCTCCCAAGATCTCCGTGACGGCGACGGAACGGTGCCGCCCGCCCGTACAGCCGATGCAGATATGCAGCTGCTTTTTGCCGGTGTCGCAGTAGACCGAGGAGACATAGTCAAGCAGCGGCTCCGCGCGCGAGAGAAATTCCCCCAGCGCGGGAAAGCCCTTCAGGTACCTCACCACCGGCTCGTCCCTTCCCGAAAGCTGATGAAGTTCGTCGACATAGTTCGGATTGGGCAAGAAACGGACGTCAAGGATGTAGTCGGCATCCTGCGGCGGCCCGTACTTGAATCCGAAAGAGCTGACGATCACCGCCGGCTCCTCCATCGACATCCCTGTAGCCTCAAGAAGCCGTGTTTTAAAGTCGGGCAGTTTAAGTCCCGTTGTATCTATAACTATATCAGCATTTTTTATAATGCCGTTTAGAAGTTCCCTTTCGTTTTGAATTCCCTGAAGTATCGTCATCCCCTCAGCGAGCGGATGGCGTCTGCGCGTCGTCTCAAAGCGGCGCACAAGGGCCTCGTCGGAGGAATCCACAAAGAGTATCTCAGTATGGACGTTTTTCTCCCGGAGTCTGGCGGCGACGTTGACAAGGTCGTTCAGCAAATCCTGGCCACGAACGTCGACCACCGCCGCGACGCCGTTGCGCACCGCGGACTGATGGCCCTCAAGCACTTCGAGAAGCTGCGGCAGAAGCGTGGGGGGCAGATTGTCTATCGCGTAAAAGCCCTGATCTTCAAAGACATTTAGGGCGGATGACTTTCCCGCGCCCGACATGCCGGTAATTATGATGCAGCGTTTGATCTCTCTCTTTCTTTCCAAGTAAATCATCTCTCTTTGCCGGAGGCGGTTTTTGCACACCCGCGTCGAAGATCCGTATATCAAGATACTATAACAGATAACGGAACAGACAACGGGAATAATGCATATCTTCCTTTATGTGCATTATAACAAATCTTGCCGCGTTATGTTTATCGGCGGCGGCATTATATTGTAGAATATAAAAAGTTATTCTCGGAGGTGAAGCCAGATGCTGCGCACAGCGATATTTTTTACCTGAGCCGGTCTTGATGCAGGGACTGCATTGCTGTCCATAGTGAGCGCGCGGCGCGGAGGCCTTCGGTAAATCCTCGAAAAAGCCACTCTTGCCCTCTTACTTTATCTGCCGCGCGCGCCTCTTGATGCAGCGCGCCATTAAACATACGACAGGTCAGATAAAAGGGGGAGCATTATATGTACAATAATATAGATCAGATATTTGATGAAATGCGCGAGGCCGTCCACAACGGCCCCGTAGCCGTAAAGGAACTTAAAGAGGCCGGGCGTCCGGTGATCGGTACCTACTGCACGTTCACGCCGTGGGAGCTCGTCAACGCCGCCGGCGGCATATCCGTCTCTCTGTGCAGCACAAGCGACAAACCGATCGCGGCGGCGGAAAAACACCTGCCGCGCAACCTCTGTCCGCTCATAAAGTCCAGCTAAGGCTTTGCGCTGACCGACACCTGTCCTTACTTCCACTTCTGCGACATGGTCGTCGGAGAGACCACATGCGACGGTAAAAAGAAGATGTACGAACTGCTCGGAAGGCTGCGCCCGACCCACGTCATGCAGCTGCCGCAGCGCAGGGAGCACCCCATGAGCCTCGAACTCTGGAAGGGGGAGATCACCGCGCTCAAAGAGGCGCTTGAAAAGCTCTGCGGCACAGAGATAACCGACAAAAAGCTCGCGGAGTCCATAGCGCTCAGAAACACGATGCACGCCGCGGCAATGCGCTTTTACGACCTCTCAAAGCTGCCGGACGCCGTAATAACGGGCAAAGAGATCATGCTCGTATCCGACTATCTCAAATTCACCTTCGACTATGAAAAGAGCGTGGCGAAGGTCAATGAACTCGTTGATAAAATACTGGAAAATTACATCGACGGCCAGCGCCGTCAGGAACACTTTCAGCGAAACGGGCACGCGGGGACCGAACAGCGACAGCACGCCGAGCGCGAAAGCGATGTCCGTCGCCGTCGGCACGCCCCATCCCACGGCATACGGCCCCGACGGATTGATCGCGAAGTAGATCAGCGCGGGAAAGACCATACCGCCCAGCGCAGCGGCCAAAGGAAGCGCGGCCTGCCGGAGGCCCGACAGACGGCCGGCGATCACTTCCCGTTTGATCTCCAGCCCGACGTAAAAGAAGAAAACGGCCATCAGCCCGTCGTTGACCCACGCCTCGAGCGGCTCGTCGAGGGAGAAACCGTCGAAACCGATCCGCAGACGGGCTTCGAACAGATGGTGATAAGCGGACGCGGTCCACGGAAGATTGGCCAGCACGAGCGCCAGCACCGTAAACAAGATCAGCACCACGCCTCCGGCCCACGGGCTGCGGACAAATTTCCGCAGCCGGGCAAGGCGATTGTAGAAATTACGCTTATGCCTGAAATCGAATGCTCTGGTCATCGCTCCGGTATATTCCGTTCCTCGCGCCGCGCGAGCCGGCGCTCAGGCCTTCCGCCACGCAAAAGGCGTTCCACAGATACTGTTATCGTACGAATGCCGCCCGCCCCCGAACGATCCGGACCTCAACGCTCCGCGTCCGGCCGACCGCACCGCCCTACCATAAGACGCCCGTCACTCCGACGACAGCGCGAACAGGCAGAGCTTGTACAGCATTCTCGCCCCCACGTTGGCGTCCCACTCGTCCTCGCCGGAAGGAGCCGGGGCCACCTCGCACAAGTCGAACCCGACTATCCGGCGCCCGGACGCCACGACGCGCGACAACAGATAGACCGCCTCGTCGAAAGTCAGCCCTCCGGGCACGGGCGTTCCCGTATGGGGGCAATACTGCGGGGTCAGGCCGTCGATGTCGAAGCTCACGTACACTTGCTGCGGCAACCGGGCGACGATCCGTTCGCAGAGGGAATGCCAGCTTTCGCCGGCGAACTTCGAGGCCGACAGCCCCGGCCCGTCGAACATCGTCACGCGCGGATCGTCCGCCGCCAGACGGGCCTCCTCGTCGCAGAAGTCCCGGACGCCGACCTGCACGAGCGACGCAAGAGACGAAGCCTCGCGCAGCGCGTTGAACATGATCGAGGCATGCGAGCGCACGAAGCCCTCGTAGGCTTCCCTCAGGTCGGCATGCGCGTCGACGTGCAGAATGCCGAGCCCCGGATGCCTCTCGGCGACGGCCCGGATCAGCCCGAGCGGCACGCTGTGCTCCCCGCCGACCACGCCCACCGTCTTGCCGGCATCCAGCCAGCGGCAGGCCTCGGCGTACACTTCGGTCTCGAGCCTCTCCGCCCCTTCGTTGACGCGCCTCAGCCGCCGGCGCAGCGATTCGCTGTCGGGCGATCCGCCCGTCTCCCAATGCTCGATCACGCGACGCGCCTCTTCGCGCAGCATCCGGCTACGCAGCGGCCATGTATCGTCCAGTTCGGCCGTGCCGATCCCCCATTTCCATGCACCCGGACAATGCACGTCGTACAGGTCGACCTGCAAGGACGCGTCCAGTATCGCCCCGGGACCGAGCGCCGTCCCTTCGCGGTAGGACACGGTGACGTCCCACGGCACGGGAATCAGCACCAGAGAGGATTCCTCCGGCGCAAAGGGCAATCCGAAATAGCTGCCGTTGGCTATGCCCGGACCGTTCGGATCGAAACCGTCCGGGATACGGGCCGTGTTTTTCTCTTCCATAATCGTCGCTTCTGATCCGGCAGCGGCCCGAAATCCGTCGTTTCGCGCCGGGCCGCCGGCAAGGCAAAGTTAGCAAAGATAAACGATCCGTCCTACTCCCGATTCCCCGGCCCGATCCTCAGCCGGAACGCGGCCGCGCCGCCGATTCGTTTCCGGAGCGTACAATACGACGGCGCTCCGTTCCGTTCTATAGACAGATTTCCGATAGCGTTGCGATAACGGGGTCGGGGAATTTTTTTCATAATCATTACATTAAGTTGGGTGACCCCGCCGCGAGCTTTCGCGGCGGGGTTTTTCACTGCAAATCCGGCGAACGAAACGGTGTTCTTCAATCCGGATATTCCGCAGCGGGAGCACGCCGCAGGCCCGATCACCGCGCACTCCGAAACCGGTCTCGATCTTCCGGCCATCTTCTCAAACGAAACGATGCCCTTCAATCCGGATATTCCGTAGCGGGGGCACGCCGCAGGCCCGATCACCGCGCACTCCGAAACCGGCCTCGATCTTCCGGCCATCTTCCCATGCGCCGCCCATCCGGAACGCCTAAGGAGCGCGAGCCCGCAGAAACGCTCCCGGGGCAAACAAGTTTCGGAAGTTATTGCTACCTTTGCGGGCACGATAAATGCAGAGCGCTCAGGAGATGACCGACAAACCCCACATCATTGCCGACTGCGACATTCCGTTCCTGAAAGGCGTACTGGAACCCTATGCCGACATGGAGTACCTCAAGGGAAGCGAAATCTCGCACGCCGACGCCTTGCGCGCCGACGCGCTGATTATCCGCACCCGCACCCGCTGCGACGGACGCCTGCTCGACGGGACCCCGGTCAGGCTGATCGCCACGGCCACGATCGGGCACGACCACATCGACTCTCCGTACTGCCGCGAACACCGGATCGAAATCCGGACGGCAGCGGGATGCAACGCCCGGGGCGTACTGCAATACGTGATGGCCGCGCTCGCAGCGCTGGCCCGGCGCGACGGCTGGACTCCCGCCGGCAGGACGCTCGGCGTCGTAGGAGTCGGAAGCGTCGGATCGCTCATCGCCCAATACGGCGAGCGCTTCGGATTCCGGGTGCTGCGCTGCGACCCGCCCAAAGCGAAGCAGAACCCGGCGGGCGACTACACGGAACTGAACGAAATGCTGCCCCAATGCGACATCGTCACATGCCACGTGCCGCTGAGCGTCAACGGCGACTACCCGACGAAAGCCATGGCCGACGCGAGCTTTTTCGCATCGATGAAGCCCGGCGCCGTGTTCGTCAACACCTCGCGGGGCGGGATCGTCGTCGACGAGGACCTGATCGAGGCCCGTCGCTCGGGCCGGCTGTCGCACGCCGTGATCGACACATGGAACGACGAACCGCACATCAGCCGCGACCTGCTCGGACTGGCCTCGCTGGCCACGCCCCACATCGCCGGCTATACCGTTCAGGGCAAAGCCGCCGGAACGGCCGCTGCGGTCCGCGCCGTCAGCAGACACTACTCGATGCCGCTCGACGACTGGTACCCGCCGCAGGTAACGCCCGGCAAACCCGACCCGTCGATCGGATGGGAGCGGATGAGCGGCGCGATGCCCCGCTACTTCGACATCGAGGCCGAAACTTCCCGGCTCAGGGCGCACCCCGAACTGTTCGAGACGATGCGTAACAATTACCGCTACCGAAACGAATTCTTCTGACGGACTCCGCCGCGCCGCAACGGCCTTTTCCGCCGCAGGCAGGACCGCTGAAACTCCCTTAAGGTCCGCCGGCAGCTCGCGGCCCGCAGAAATCTTACGCGAGGAACCGGCGCCAAGACGGGAAACGCTTTATTGGGAAATAATTCATACCTTTGCGCAAACTTATTTCACAGCCGCCCCATGTATAAAAAAATCATACGTCCGCTGCTGTTCGAGCTTTCGCCCGAGCTGATACACCGTATCGTCGTGGTGATGCTGCGGGTCGTGCATTACGTTCCGGGAGCGCGGCAACTGCTCCGGACCTGTTTTACGGTCCGGCATCCGTCGCTCGAGCGCGAGGTGTTCGGCATCAAATTCCCGAATCCGGTCGGCATCGCCGCCGGATTCGACAAGGACGCCGAGGTGTACGACGAGCTGCTGTCGCTGGGCTTCGGTTTTACCGAAGTGGGGACCGTCACGCCCAAAGGACAGCCGGGCAATCCGCGGCCGCGGCTTTTCCGCCTGCCGCTCGACGAGGCGCTGATCAACCGGATGGGCTTCAACAACCGGGGCATGGAGAATGCCGTGCGCAATCTCCGCCACCGCAAGCGCCGTCAGGTAATCGGCGCAAGCCTGGGCAAGAACACGGCGACTCCGAACGAATCGGCCCCGGCCGACTATCTGAAGCTGTTCCGGTCGCTCTACCAGTACGTCGACTATTTCGTCATCAACGTCAGCTGTCCCAACGTCCGCAACCTGACCCATCTGCAAGACAAGGAGACGCTGAAGGAAATCCTGCGCGGGCTGCTCGACTTCCGGCGCGGACAGAACCAGTACCGTCCGATCCTGCTCAAGATCTCCCCCGACCTGACGACCGCCCAGCTCGACGACGTGATCGCCCTGATGCAAGAGGGCGGAATCGACGGCATCGTAGCGACCAACACCACGACCAGCCGCGAAGGATTGGCGACCGATTCCCGCACGCTGGCCGACATCGGCAACGGAGGAGTGAGCGGAGCGCCCCTGACCCGGCGCTCGCTCGAAACGGTTCGTTACATTCACGAAAAGACCGAAGGCCGTTTCCCGATCATCGGTGTCGGCGGCATCATGACCGAGGACGACGCGGTAGCCATGCTCGACGCAGGCGCCGATCTGATACAGGTCTATACCGGCTTCATCTACAACGGCCCGGCTTTCGTCAAACGCATCTGCAAGCGGCTCCGCTTCGAAGCCGACAAACGGTCGGCCGGAGAGCAACGGACCGACAACGCCGGCGAATAAATAAGAATAGGCCGCATCCGGACAAGCCGTCGAACGCCTTTCCCGCCTTCCGATCCGCCCCGCCGTTTCGGAAGGCGGGGCGACAAATCATTCCGCAACCATACGGAGAGGATTACGCATGCCGTAGCGGCCGGCGGCCCGAAGGCTCGTACCGACGATAGAAGACCGTAAGCAACACGAAGCCGGCCAGCGCGAACGGAGCGCCGATCAAAGCCGGATACTCGTATCCCAGACCGGCTTCCAGCGGCAAGCCGCCGCAATAGGCTCCGATCGCATTGCCCAGGTTGAACGCCACTTGGACGCTGGCCGCCCCGAGCAGCTCGCCGCCCTCGGAATGGCGCAGCAGCAGGAGCTGCTGAGGACTCGACACCGCGAACAGCCCGGTCGTGCAGACGCACATCAGCGCGACGGCAAGCCATGGAACCCGCGCGCAGAAAAAGGTCAGCAGCAAGGCAACGCAAATAGTCCCCTGCGCCCAAGCGGCCACCCGCCCCGGCGTATAGCGGTCCGACAGGCGGCCGCCGGCCAAGTTGCCTGCGAACATGCCGAATCCGGCCAGCACCATCAGCGCCGAAACGCCGGCCGCCGGGAAACCCGCAACGCGAGTCAGCAGCGGATTGATATAGCTGTACCAGCAGAATACGCCTCCGTTGCCCAACAGAGTCGCTCCGAGCAACAACCATGGCGCCTTTTTGCGAAAGAAACGGAATTGCCCCTTGAAGCCGGTATCGGGCAAACCGCCGACCTGCGGCACCCAACGCCAGACGAACAGCAGCACGACCAACCCCCAACAGCCCACCAACAGGAAAGTGGCCCGCCAGGACAGCGCCTCGCTGAGCGTCGTGCCGAGCGGCACGCCGAACAGGTTGGCGACCGTCATGCCCGCGATCATGATCGACACGGCCTCGGCGCCTTTTCCTTTGTCGGCCAGCTTCTCGGCAACGATCGAGCCCACGCCGAAATAGGCTCCGTGAGGCAGTCCCGAAACGAAGCGCGCCAACATCAGCACGCCGTAGCCGGGCGCAACCGCAGCGCACAGATTGCCCGCGATCATCAGGCATACCAATATCAGCAAAATCCGCTTGAGCGGAAGCCGACGCGCGAAAATCAGCGCCGGGGCCCCGACGCACACGCCGAGCGCATAGGCGGAAATCAGATGCCCGGCAGTCGCTATGCTCACATGCAAGTCTCCGGCGACATAAGGCAAAATCGCCATCATGACGAACTCGGCTATGCCGAGCGCGAGCGTTCCGAAAGCCAGCGCGACAAGACTTTTTTTCATACGGTCCCCTTATTTTTCCGGCGGCAAAAGTAATACAACTTTGATTCCCGGAACACGTCGCCGGGCCCGTTTTTTTTAAAAAAGAGCTCCGACGAGGCACGCAGGGCACGACGCGCCGGCATCCCTGCCGCTCCTCCGGAAACAAAAGGCGGAAGCCGCCCGCGAGAGCTTGGCTATTCCGAAACAAGAGCGTACCTTTGCCGCAGCATACGGCACGGAAGGCATGCGGCCGGACACCCGCACAAGGCCTCTGGCTCGGATGCGCATCGTTTCCGTAACATAACCATTACGCACTTATGCAGGCAGAAATCATTACCATAGGCGACGAAATCCTGATCGGACAGATCGTCGACACGAACTCGGCCTGGCTGGGCGAGAAGCTCAACGCGGCGGGCATACGAATCCACCGGATCACGTCGGTCTCCGATACGGCCCGGCACATAGAGCAGGCCGTCGGCGAGGCGCTGAAGCGCTCCGACGTCGTGATCTGCACCGGCGGCCTCGGCCCGACGAAAGACGACATCACGAAACATACGCTCGCACGCATGTTCGGCATGGCGCTCGTGCGCGACGAAGCCGTCTACGAGCAGGTACGCAGGATGACCGAGCTGCGGCATATCGATTTCAACGAGCTGAATCAGGCTCAAGCGCTCGTGCCCGAAGGCTGCGTCGTGCTGCCGAACCGCTGCGGAACGGCTCCCGGCATGTGGTTCGAGCGCGACGGCCGAGTGCTCGTCTCGCTGCCCGGCGTCCCGTTCGAGATGAAAGCGCTCGTCGACGAGCAGATGCTGCCGCGCCTTTGCGAGCATTTCCGCTTCCGGGCCATCGTACACCGGACGGCCATTACGTTCGGCATGGCCGAGTCGATACTGGCCGAGACGATCGCCGGCTGGGAAAGCGCGCTGCCCGGCTACCTGCATCTGGCCTACCTGCCCAGCGCGCTGTGCATCCGCCTGCGCCTGTCGGCCTACGAGATCGACCGGGAAGAGGCCGAGCGGGAAATCGGCAGGCAATTCGAACAGTTGGAGCGAATCATCCCCTATGGCATCGTCGGATACGGAGACGCCTCGCTCGAGAGCATAACGGGAGACCTGCTCCGCGCTCGCGGGGCGACCGTCGCAACGGCCGAGTCGTGCACGGGCGGCAACATCGCCCGCCGCTTCACGGCCCTGCCCGGCACCTCGGACTACTTTCGGGGCGGCGTGGTAGCATACTCGAACGACGTGAAGCGCTCATTGCTCGGCGTAAACGGGGGCGATCTGGAGCGCTTCGGAGCCGTCAGCCGTCCCGTCGCCGAGCAAATGGCCGAGGGCGTCCGCCGGGCGACAGGCTCCGTGTACGGCATCGCCACGACCGGCGTCGCAGGGCCTTCGGGCGGCACGCCCGACAAGCCGGTCGGCACGGTTTGGATGGCCGTATCGGGCCCCGAGGGCACCTTCTCGCTCCGGATGACGTTCGGATCGCTGCGCAGCCAGAACATCGAGCGGGCCTCGTCGCACGCGATCAACCTGCTCCGCCTTCGCCTGTGCGGAGCGCCCGATCACGGACTCGGTACGATTCGGTACTGAAAGCGCGGGCAGCCAAGGTACAGCGCTCTGGCCGTACCGTTCGGCATAGGATACGTGCAAGGGAAGTAACGCGGCAGGGGTGCGCTGCTTTTTCAAAACTCTCTCCCGTACCGCCCCCGCCCGACGGCTCACCCCGAAACCCAAACAGCGCAGACTTATCCGCCTGCGCTGTCCGTACCGAACGTTCGTCCGTTTACGGTTTCGGCCGGTCGAACCGGAAGCCTACCTGCTCCCGAGGCAGGTGCATGCCGGTACGCGCCTGCTGCTGCAAATCGAGCTGAATCCGGTCGTACTGCGTTTCCCATTCCAGCAACATGCGGTCGTAGCGGACCGCTACGACGTCCCAGTGGATCGGACGGTTCTCCGCATGCCACAGGTTTCGATGAAACAGCTTGAGTTCCTTGGTCATATCCCTGAGCGAGCCGAGGCGGCTGGCATAGGGCATAATCAGGTCGTACAGCGCCGTGTTGACCGCATATCCCCGATCGTCGTCGCGCACCACGGCGTCGTACAAATCGGACATCTCGTCGGCCAGCACGGCCTTATGAAATACGAAATCCATCCGCCGAGCGGCGAACAGCAACGCATCGACCGTCGAACCGTGCAGCGCGACCCGATTCCGCGCATGGCAAAAGGACGTATAGGCCTCCTCGCACCAAAGCCGCATCTCGCGGCTCGCCCCGACACGCTGCAAATGATTCTGCTGCATCGCGCCGATCTCGGAAAACGGCGACGAATAGGCCATCTCGAAATTGACCGCACCGACCCGACCGTGCACATCGGCCAGCCGTCCGATTCCCTCGGCGAACGGATGTCCGTCCGCGATGCGGTAAAACGCCCAGTCGAACGCATCGCGGTAGCGGGCGATGTCCGACTCGCCGGACTGCCATGAGCAGGCAGCCGCAAAGACGACGCCGTACCACCCCATATCGAACAGGTCCTCGCCCAAATCGTCCCACGAAGTGTTCAACATGCCTTCCGAACCGTACTTCTGTCCATCGCGGACGAAATTGCGGATATTCTCGAGATGCGAAAGGTAGTCCGGGAAAACGCGACCGCCGTAAAAGGCCGAGGGCGCGACAAAAGTCGGGATGCCGCGGTCGGCATAGGGTTTCAGGAAGCGGTCGTAGTTTTCGCGCGGCAGGTAATCCCATGCGACGGCGATCCCGGCGGCAGGCAGCAGGTCAAGTTTCTCGGGATGTTCTACGGCGATCTCGCCCCAGAACAACAACTTTTTGCCTTGCAGAGCCGGCAGCGCAGCTACCCGGCGCAAATGCCCCATGTAGACGTCGGCATGCGACGAGCGGGCGACCAGCTCCTTGCTTTTGCCTCGTCCCAGCTCGAAGGTTTCGTCGCAGCCGATATGAATGAACTCGGAGGAGAACGCCGGCACGATCTCGCTCAGGTAATCGCCGATGAAATCGTAAGCCTCCGGCTCGGACGGACTCAGAATCTGACTGCCGTGTTTCTCTCCCAGAGCGGCATAGCGTTCTTGGCGCAGCACGTAGTGAAGATGTCCGAAAGTCTGCTGCTGCGGAACGATCTCCACATGATACCGCTTGGCATAGTCTACCAGTTCGGCGATCTGCTCCGGAGCGATCGTACCGCCGTACGGATTGATCGCCGGATGAAGTTCCGAGCGGAAGAGGTTCTCGGCATAAATGCAGTATCCGTTGATTTTGTATTCGGAGAGGATGCGTATCTGTTTCTTGGCATATTCCAACGTCGGAATCGGCCCGCGGCTCCAGTCGTCCTGCTGCCAGCGATAGCGCATGGCCGGGACGTCGCGCACGGCGACCGCCCGGATCCGATAGCCGCCGTCGGACGGATAGACCAACTGGCGCAACGTCTGAACGCCGTAAAACACCCCGGCAGCCGTCGCGGCCGAGACGATTACGCCCCGCTCGTCGGCCAGCAGCACGTAGCCTTCCGGATCGGAATCGGGCGCGAGTCCGGCCTGCGCGAGCCGCTCGTCGGCCGCACGGCACAGGCCCGGCCGTGTCAGCGTCACGGAGCGCTCGATGCCCGAGCGCGACTCTTTCACATCCGTCCGAACGCCGATCAGCTCATCGGTCAGCGTCGAGGCGGCGAAAAAGTCTTCTTCGTCGCCGGAGCATATCCGGACGGTCAGTCGCTCGCCGAGATCGAAATCACGTTCACCGAGACATACCTCGGCCGGATAAGGGACCAGCGGCAACCTGCCGTCCTCGAACGGCCCGCGCGGTCGGACTTCCGCCCGGACGACCGGAATCGTCAGTACGGCCGCCAGCAAGGATAAAACAAATCGCTTCATTTATCGGTTCGGTTTAGGTTCGGTCAGACGAAAATAAGCATTTTCCGCGACATAGCCGACAAGCAACCCTACAACGTCCCACTTTTTCGGCCGATAAGACGGCCGGTTTTTCAGCGTTCTTTCCGACACACCGGCAGCAGACGGCTTTTTGCCTGAGGATTTTTTTATTCGGAGAATAATCGCTAAATTTGCCGTTCCTTTTGGAGTACAATGTTTAAAAGAAACTTGTCTTATGAAAATTTGTGAAATCACGGGTAAGACGGCACAGGTGGGCAACAACGTGTCGCACTCGAACAAGAAGTCCAAGAGGCGTTTCAATCCGAACCTGAAGACGAAACGCTTCTGGAACGAGGAGGAAGGCCGCTGGATCACGCTCAAGGTGACCGCCCACGGCATGAAAACCATCAACAAGAAAGGTTTGGCAGCAGCTCTCAAAGAGGCCGCCGCTCCCAAATCGCTGTATTAATCCTTAAACAGAAACCGAAATGGCAAAGAAAGGCAATCGGGTCCAGGTGATTCTCGAATGCACGGAACAGAAGGAAAGCGGTCTGCCCGGCATGTCGCGGTACATCACGACCAAGAACAAGAAAAACACGCCCGACAGAATGGAGCGCAAGAAGTACAATCCGATTCTCAAGCGGGTAACCATTCACCGAGAAATTAAATAGGCTTGAACCATGGCAAAGAAAGTAGTCGCAACGCTGAAAACCGGAACCGGTAAAGCATTCACGAAGTGTATTAAGATGGTGAAATCCGACAAGACCGGCGCATACGCCTTCAAGACCGAGGTCGTTCCCAACGAGCAGGTAAAGGATTTCTTCGCGGCCAAGAAATAGCCGAATCGCCGTCTTATTACAAAAAGCTTCTTAAGTTTTAAGAAGCTTTTTGTATTTTTGACGGTGCGGTATCTCCGGAACGAAAAGACGCTTCGTAGAGGGAAAGCAGATACGCCGCCCCGAGTCGCGCGAGTTCGGGGAGATGCAGAGTACGGGAAAGCGCAGAGCTCCGACCGGACCAAGCCCCAAGGCAGAAAACCGTTCCGAGCCACGACAGCGGATGCCGAAAGCGCCGGGCGCGCCGGACAACAGCTTGCCAAGCGCAGTCCGACGTTGCCGCCCCGTACAGCCGAAAGGCGCCGGCGACAGATCCTGAAAACCGAGTAAACAAAGCAACACGCGATATGGGAATTTTCAACTTTTTCTCCAAAAAGGAAAATAAGGAGGACTTGAACAAGGGTCTCGAAAAGACCAAGGAGGGCGTTTTCTCGAAACTGGCCCGCGCGGTCGCAGGCAAATCGAAGGTCGACGACGAAGTGCTCGACAACCTGGAGGAGGTGCTGATCACCTCCGACGTAGGCGTCGACACGACGCTGCGCATCATCGAACGGATCGAAAAGCGCGTGGCCGAGGACAAGTACATGAATACGGCCGAGCTGAACGGCATTCTCCGCAGCGAAATCACCGCCCTGCTCGAGGAGAACCGTCTCGAGGGCGAGCAGGGATTCGACTACGGAAAAAAGGACGGGATGCCCTACGTCGTGATGGTGGTAGGCGTCAACGGAGCCGGCAAGACCACGACGATCGGCAAGCTCGCATCGAAGCTCCGGCAGGCGGGCCAAAAAGTCTACATCGGCGCGGCGGACACGTTCCGGGCCGCTGCGATCGACCAGCTGGCCGTCTGGGCCGAGCGGGCCGGTGCGACGATGATCCGGC
>OKSB01001803.1_pt1 | contig 20488 bp, 19 predicted proteins | sample 1601171 | NCBI WGS metagenome assembly OKSB01 (sample SAMEA3541496, study PRJEB24748) | human gut metagenome | biome: human gut; feature: human-associated habitat; material: faeces | place: China | collected 2012 | reverse complement strand
CCAGACCAGCTCGGCGAAGCGCAGCTCGCTTTCCGTCATCCTGATTTTTCCCATTCGCCTGCCACTCCTCCTGGGTCTATATCTTATAGACCCGCTTCTCATTTTGAGTCTATCACTTATAGACCAGTCCGTCAAGCCTTCTCTTGACAAACCCTCCCACCGGGAGTAATATGATAATGATTTTCATTTTCAAATCATGAATGAGCAAAGCGAGGCGCGTATGGAGATCAAAAAACAATACATTACCCGGCAGCGCAAGCTGATTTTAGGTTTCCTGGAGGAGCATCCAGAAGAATTGTTTTCCGCGGAGGACCTGATGCTTATCCTTAGGCAGCAGGGGGAGAACATCGGCCTGTCCACCATTTACCGCAATTTGGATAAGATGGTCAGCCAGGATATTTTAGCCCGGATCATTCCCAGCAATGGCAGCGGCGCCAAATATGAATATCTGGACAAGGGAGAATCGGCGGACTGCCATTACCACATGGTCTGCGAGGAATGCGGCCAGACCCTCCACGTAAACTGCGGCCAGTTGGCCCGGCTCGCCAGCCACATGGCAAGCGACCACAATTTTATCCTGGACAGCCGGCGCACCGTGCTTTACGGACGCTGCGGCGACTGCGCCAAGCCCGCGGACGAGCCAAAGCGCAGACAAAAATCCTGGCCCGCGCGATGGCTGTCAGCGCCTGGCCTGATCTCGCTCCTCCTCTGCCCTCCTCCGCCCTCCCGGCCCGAGAATTACAGCGTTTTTTCATTTTTTTCTCTAAAAGCGCTGTAAATTATCAAGAATCATTTTTAATAGATTCCAATAAAGGGGAACTGTTCCTATTCCCCTTTATTTAATCGGAATTACTGCTGTTATGCCGCTTCCTCCGGGACTTTCCCGGCGGAAACGCCTCCTTTCGGACCCGGCGCGGTCAATTACAATTAGGATGAGGTAAACATGAAAAAACTGATTTCCCTGTTATTATTGTCCATCTTCTGTTTTTCACTGAACGGCTGCGGCCAGGCACGCGCGGCCTTTGAAATTTTTGAGCCGGACGCGGTCATGCATCTGGCGGCGGAAAGCCATGTGGACCGCTCCATTGACAGCCCGGCGGCCTTTCTGGAAACCAACGTGCACGGCACCTTTGTCCTGCTGGAAGAGGCCCGTCGTTACTGGAAAAGCCTGACTGCCTCGGGTTCCCCCAAGGCTCGGGATTTTCGTTTCCATCATATTTCCACAGATGAGGTTTTCGGCGATCTGAGCGGCGGCCAGGGCTTTTTCACTGAAGAGACGCCCTATGCGCCCAGTTCGCCCTATTCGGCCAGCAAAGCGGCTTCGGACCATCTGGTGCGGGCCTGGCAGCGCACTTACGGCCTGCCAACTCTGGTGACCAATTGCTCCAATAATTACGGGCCGCGCCAATTTCCGGAAAAATTGATTCCTCTGACCATTCTCAATGCCCTGGCCGGGCGGAAGCTGCCTGTGTATGGCGACGGCGGCCAGATCCGCGACTGGCTCCATGTGGAGGATCATGTGCGCGCCCTGCTCCTGGTGCTGGCGCGCGGGTGTGTGGGCGAAACGTATGCCGTGGGTGGGCACTGCGAAAAAAGGAATATCGACGTGGTGCGCGCCATTTGTGAACTTCTGGAAGAAATGGCGCCTCAGAAACCGGCGGGGATCAGCCGCTATGCGGATCTGATCAGCTTTGTGCGCGACCGGCCCGGCCATGACAGTCGCTATGCCATTGACGCCTCCAAGATCGCCACGGAGCTGGGCTGGCGGCCGCGCGAAAGTTTTGCCACCGGCCTGCGCAAAACCGTGCGCTGGTACCTCGACAATGAGGCTTGGTGGCGGGCCGTTCTGGACGGCAGTTATCGTTGCGAACGCCTGGGCACCCGGGTCTGAGGAGAGGGAGGCATGGACTACAAAGGCATTGTTCTGGCCGGCGGCACGGGCACGCGCCTGCACCCCATTACCCTGGGCGTGTCCAAACAGCTTCTGCCCATTTACGACAAACCCATGATCTATTATCCCCTGTCCGTGCTCATGCTGGCGGGCATCAGGGAAATACTGGTCATTTCCACGCCGTTGGACCTGCCCCAGTACCAGCGCCTGCTGGGAGACGGCTCCCGTTTCGGACTGAGCCTGAGTTATGCCGTGCAGCCCGAACCCGCGGGCATTGCCCAAGCCTTTCTCATCGGCGAGCGTTTTCTGGAGTCGTCGCCGGTTTGCCTGATTCTGGGCGACAATATCTTTCACGGCCAGCATTTCACCGAAAAACTGCTGCGCGCCGCCTCCCAGCGGCAGGGAGCCACCATTTTCGGCTATATGGTCAAAGACCCCGAACGCTTCGGCGTGGTGAGCTTTGACGATGCGGGCAAGGCCACAGCCATTGTGGAGAAGCCGGCCAAACCGCTGTCGCCTTTTGCCGTCACCGGACTGTATTTTTACGACCACGTTGTAGTGGACATCGCCAAGGCTATCCTTCCCTCGGCGCGCGGCGAGCTGGAAATCACCAGTGTCAACCAAGCCTATCTTGAACGCGGCCAACTGCGCGTGGAAAAACTGGGACGCGGCTTTGCCTGGCTGGATACGGGCACGCACACCAGCCTTCTGGAAGCCTCGGCCTATGTCCAGACCATTGAGGAACGCCAAGGGCTCAAGGTCGCCTGCCTCGAAGAAATCGCCTGGCGGCAGGGCTGGATAGACGACGCGGCCATGGAACAAGCCGGACATTTCTTTGCCAAAACCGGTTACGGCCAATATCTATTGCGCCTGTTGCAGGCGCGCTGAAGGGAAAAAGATGGAATTCAAGACGTTGGCCCCTAATGGTCCAGTGCTGATGATCCCGGTTGTCCACGGCGACGAGCGCGGTTTCTTTATGGAAACTTTTCGTCAGAATGAATTTGAGGCCCAATGCGGCCCGCATACTTTTGTTCAGGACAATCACAGCAAGTCCCGTCAAGGCGTCCTGCGCGGCATGCACTATCAACTCCGGCAGCCCCAGGGCAAGCTGGTGCGGGTGATCCAAGGGCAAGTTTACGATGTGGTCGTTGATCTGCGCGTTTCCTCGCCCACATTCGGCCAAAGCTTCGCCGCCCTGCTGGATGATGCGAATCGCCATATGCTCTGGGTGCCGCCCGGCTTTGCGCACGGCTTTCTGGTGCTGAGTTCAGAGGCGGAATTCATATACAAATGCACAACGTATTACGCGCCTGATGACGAATACTGTCTGCGCTGGGATGATCCAGTTCCCGGCATTACGTGGCCCTTGCTCGCCGAAGCCCTTGTCGTCTCCGCCAAAGACCGGGAAGGGCTTGCCTTCGGGGATTGTCCCAAATATCGCTGACAGGAAATGAATATGACAAGCACGCCGTGCCGCATTTCAGTCATTATCCCCTGCTACAATTACGGCCGCTTCTTGCCCGACGCCGTCAACAGCGTGCTGGGTCAGAAAAAAGACGGGCTGGCAGTAGAAATCATTGTCGTGGACGACGGCTCCACGGACGACACTGCTGCCGTGGCTCAACGTCTCGGGTCGTCCATCCAGTATATCTATCAGGAAAATCAGGGACCCTCCGCAGCCCGCAACAGCGGTATCCGGATCGCGCGCGGTGACTATCTTGTTTTCCTGGATGCGGACGACTTGCTGACAGCCGGAACATTGGCAAGCCATATAGATAACTTCGCCGCTCATCCTGAATTGGACGTCAGCGTCTGCCTGAGCCTTCAAATTTTTGAAAATAAAGACGGTAAGACAGCAAGTTATTTATGGCCTCTCAAATGCGCCCATCTGGACATGCACCTATGCCACAGCAATATTTCGCCGATACATACCTTCATGCTGCGTGCCCACGTCGCGCAGGATTTGGGATTTTTCGATCCTGACCTTCGGGCCTGCGAGGACCAGGATTACTGGCTGCGCTGTGCCGCTCTGGGCAAGCGCATCGGTCCCACCCCTGAGGGATTAGTCATTTATCGGAAGCACAATGGGAGTTTGTCTGACTCACGAACCCAGCAATTGGCTTATGACGCAGCTATTCGTTTCAAAATCAGTATGCTGCTGGAAAACAAACCGGATTTCCCCCGGGCCGGAAAGTTTTACGGTTGGCTGGCACAAGCAGCAGGAACGTTAGGGAGCGCTTACGGCTTGTCCCAAAGTGCTCCGGATTTTGCCCGGAAACTGCTGGACGAATCGGCCAAAGCCGTGCTGAAAGCCGCGGCGCTCGCGACGCAGGAGAAAACAGAAGATGCCCATCTGATTCTGGCGGAACGCTACTTCGCCGGGGAGTATCTTTTATACGCTAAAGGCTTTGTCGACCTTTCCAGCCGTCCGCTTGAAAAAGCGGTCGGCTTTCTTGCAACTCGCCATCCTCAACTGGCCAGCTTGAGCGAAAGCACGCTGGATGCCATACAGAAGCAGCTCTTTCCCCGGCTATGTTGCGAGTATGAACGGATGCAGACAACTGTCAAAAAATATATTTCATAAGCAATATAAATATATTGCACTGTACACAGGAATAATCATGCATACAATCCAATTCTCAGATCCATATTCAACATTCATTTGCAATCATGATGCATACATAGAAGCCTTTCAACGCGTTCTAAATAGTAAAAATTATATTCTTGGAACAGAAGTTAATGAATTTGAAAATGAATTTTCCGCATGGTTATGTAATAATAAATTTCAAGGGAATTGCGTTGGCGTTGCAAGTGGAACAGATGCTCTTGAAATTGCATTGCGAGGTCTACTTCGCCTCACTTCAATTCCCTCCAATAAGCTGCCAGCCGTTTTTACAGTTTCGCACACAGCTGTCGCGACAATTTCTGCAATTGAACGTGCTCAATGCGTTCCAGTATTAGTAGACATAGATGAAATATCGTACACCATCAGTCCTTTTTCACTAAAAGAAGCCATCAAAGACGTAATAAAAAACCATCAAAATTTATATCCAGTTGCAATTATTCCAGTCCATCTTTATGGGCACCCTTGTAATATGGATGAAATCCTCAGTATTGCCCAGGAATTTCATGTGAGAATCATTGAAGACTGCGCTCAGGCACATGGCGCGGTTTATAAAGGGAAAAAAGTCGGAACGATTGGCGATGTGGGCGCTTTCAGCTTCTATCCCACCAAAAATCTTGGCACTCTGGGCGATGCTGGAGCTGTATTCACGAAAGACGCTGAAATTGCGTGTGAAATGCAGGCATTACGCCAATACGGCTGGAAAGAGCGTTATATTAGCAGTTGCAGGGGAATCAACTCGCGTTTGGACCCTATCCAAGCAGCTTTCTTACGGATCAATCTTACTCACCTCGATCAGCAAAACAATCAGCGTCAGGCTATCGCCCAATGCTATGATTCATTGCATGACTCCTCTTATATATCGTTGCCCAATATTGCCACAGGTACAACACACGCTTTTCATCTTTATGTCGTCAGAACTCGCCAGCGCGATGCCCTTATCAGATACTTGGCAGAAAAAAAAATCAATACCGGCATTCACTATCCCCACCCCATACACAAGCAACCGGCATATATCAATAAAATACTGTCTTCTCCTACCGGGCTACCAATTACAGAACGGATTTGCACAGAAATTCTAAGCCTACCAATGTATCCGGGGCTCAGCAATGATGATATGGAAAAAATCCTTATATCGTTGCGATGCTGGGATGGAGGAAGCTCTAATGCCATTTCGTAACACAAATATTTTAATTACTGGCGGAGCTGGTTTTATTGGCTCAAATCTTGCTATACGTCTCGTTAATAAAGGGGCCAACGTAACACTTTTAGATAGTTTCATCCCAGAATATGGTGGAAATTTATATAACATTTCAACTATCTCTGATAAAATAAAATTAAATATCAGCGATATACGCGACTCACATGCCATGCGCTATCTTGTTCAGGGTCAGGATTATCTTTTCAACTTAGCTGGCCAAACAAGCCACATGGATTCCATGACCAATCCTTTTACAGATATGGAAATCAATACGCGAGCGCAGTTATCTATTCTAGAAGCCTGTCGCCATTACAATCCTGCTATACGTATTGTTTTTGCCGGTACAAGACAGGTTTATGGCCATCCCCTCTATCTCCCTGTTGATGAAAAGCATCCCGTCAATCCTGTGGACATCAATGGCATCAATAAACATGCGGGGGAAAGCTACCATCTTCTCTACAACAAGGTTTACGGCATTCGTTCAACTATATTACGTTTGACGAATACCTATGGCCCTCGTATGCGCATCAAGGATGAGCGCCAGACATTTGTAGGAATATGGATACGCTGCCTTTTGGAAAATAAACCATTTGAAGTCTGGGGTGGAGAACAGTTACGAGATTTTACCTATGTGGAGGACTGCATTTCCGCCATGCTTCTTGCGGCTCAGCAAGATTCTTCGATAGGGAAAATATATAATCTTGGAGGTGAAAAAAATATAAGTCTTCTCAAGTTAGCCGAGATTTTGATAAAAGCCAATGATGAAAGGGGGGCATTTACCATCCGCAAATTCCCTGAAAGCAGAAAAAAAATCGATATTGGCGATTACTATTCTGATGATAGCCTCATCCGGCAGGAACTTGGCTGGAACCCCTTGACGTCACTGGAGGAAGGTCTAAAGTTAACATTAACATACTTTAGAAAATATCTTTGTAACTATATACAATAATAATTGTACATAACGGATGTTATATGTCTAACCACTGTTATCTCACATATTTTGACTCAAACTACTTGGTCAAAGGTTTATCGCTGTTGGAATCACTTTACCTACATGATCCAGCAGCTCTCATTCAAGTTGTTTGTCTGGATTCCCTTACACTGATAGTGTTACGAAAGCTACGCTTACCAAATGTTCTGGCATTTCCATTGGAGTCTATAGAAAAAGAAGATAAAGAATTAAAAAAAGCACGTGAAAATCGTTCAAAAACAGAATACTACTGGACACTGACACCGACACTTATCTTAAGATTTCTTGAAAATCTTAAAAAAGAAGATATATGTATTTATATTGATGCTGATATATATTTTTATTCTTCACCAAAGCCCCTACTGGATGAATTTGGCAGCTATTCAGTATTAATCCATCGTCATAATTTCCCTCCACAATATGCGCACCTCTCCGAAAATGGTGAATTTAATGTAGGTATGATGTTTTTCCGCCATGATGACGACAGTCTTGCCGTGCTTCGCTGGTGGCGTGAACGCTGCCTGGAATGGTGCTACGCACGCTGTGAAGACGACAAGATGGGCGATCAGAAGTATCTTGAATCATTTCAAAATATTTCTGACCGAGTTATGGTGACTCGTCATCCCGGTGCTGGCGTAGCTCCTTGGAATCATATTGCATATACTATTGCCGAAAAAGATAATATTCCCACGGTAGATGGCCTACCGGTCATCTTTTATCATTATCATGGCTCGGCATGGCTGGCACCAGGAGCATTGACTCTCAACACAGACCCTTTTTATCGCTGCACCATTCCTATACAACGCTTATTTGCCAAGCCTTACCTTCTTGCCCTGCAGCGCGCGCTTACTTTGGCAAGAAGAGTCGTTCCAGACTTTGTTTCAGGCTTCAAACCTGAAGCACTCAATCCAGACGCCTGCACTATAATTGAATCATCACAAATTTCTACATTCCGTGAATGCTACAATGCAATAGTAGAGATCGGGGATGGTTATGCCCTGTGCGCAGGGAAGCAACTTTTGGAGTTTACTGAGATGTCGCCCAGCAGGCTTGAGTGGCAAGGTGATTATCCTGATTGGGAAAGTGCCGTTGCCGCCGCCGGTGGATATGACAGTGAAAATATCTTTATAAAAGTACGGGATGCCGCGCGGGCTGTGCGTGATGGAAAAGCTCTGTGGGAACGTGATTCTGTACTATTCTATGAAAAAGAAATAAATTGGCCACTCCTTGCGGGACTCATGCAAGTTGCAGTCAGCCATGAGGGTAAGCTACATGTTTTAGATTTTGGCGGTGCTTTTGGGAGCACGTTTCAACAGCATAGGCAAGAGCTTTCAACTCTGGCTGAATGTACATGGTCCGTTGTGGAGCAAGAACGCCTCGTTGAATGTGGACAACAAGAATTTTCTCAAGACGGACTCGCCTTTTTCAGAAGCCAGCAGGAAGCTTTTGCTGAGCGGCCAATAAATGTGATTTTGCTTTCTGGCGTATTACAATACATAGAAAATCCATATAACTTATTGCGCATATTTGTTAAACGTGGCATAGCTATTATCATTGACAGAACTCCTATTTTACCAGACAGAGAAAAAATCACCGTACAGCATGTGCCACCTACAATCTATACGGCTTCTTATGCCTGCCGTTGGCTTGACAAGCGAAGGCTTGAAGGTATCCTCAAACAATATGGCTATACGTGCTCTCCCTGGTTTCAAAGTGCTGTAGATACACAAGGCTTTATGGGAATTATAGCCAGGCGTGAGATCTTTGACGTTTGATGTGGAATTCTGTAGCCATGGTTCTCTCCAACAGAATAAGACTCAGAGGAAGTGAGCATTTTCTTGGTTCAGAAGAGAAAAATGGATAGAGATTCAACATGTTGATACGTAAGCATAGCATGATGGCCCTTCCCATGTGCAATGCTTATGAACGCCACTCATGAAAATTTAATTCTACACCAAAATAAAAAGCGATATGAGCCAAGTGATGAATAGTTCATTGCACCCCCCCCCAAATCCTGCGATGAGTACTCGAAAATTACGCCTGCTCCAGTGGGACGACTGGTATCCGGCGCATCTGGACGCCCTGTATATGGCCAATCCACGGCTGGGCATTGCCGCGCCGCGCGTGCAGGAAAAGGCACTCATCCGTGACGGCTTCAGCGCCATTCACGTCATGGCTCCCTATCTGCCGGAAATGGAAGGCATCTACTGCGTGGGCAACTGCCGCCCGCAAGTACAGGCGTGGATGCGCTTTTTGGGCCTACCCATGCTTGCCAGCACGGGAGATTGGGAAGCAGAAGCCTTGCGCCGCATGGTGGGGATCCTGCGTCCCGATGTGCTGTACATTGCCAACCCTATCCATTTTAGCGCAAATTTTCTGCGTACACTGCCTTATACACCGCGTCTCATCATGGCGTGGCGCGCGGCGGATGTGCCGCTCGGTACGGACTGGACCGGCTATGATGTGATGCTTTCCGCCCTGCCGCGCATGCTGGCGCTGGCCACATCGCTGGGCGCGCGGGCCAGCGAACTTTTTTATCCCGGCATGCCTGACTGGATAGCACAGGCGGTGAAAGACGTGCCTAAAAATACAGATGTAGTCTTTGCGGGCAGCCTTTCCCCTTCGCAGCATGCCCGCCGTTTCCACCTGCTGAACATGCTGGCGGAATCCGCGCTGGACAAGGGCTTTTCGTTAGCGTTGCATCTTGCCTGCGCACCGGGTGGGCTGACGCCGGCCATGCGGCATTTCTGGCGTCCGCCCGTCTTCGGACTGGAAATGCACAAGGCGCTGGCGCGCGGACGGATCGTCATCGACTGTCAGGGGGGCATAGGGGTAATGGGGCCAGACGGGCGGCGACTCATAGACCTTGCCGCTGGCGACACGGCCAACATGCGCCTATGGGAAGCCACGGCCTGCGGTTCGTTGCTGCTGACTGAGGCTTTTCCGGGGCTTTCACGCATTTTTGAGCCAGACAAAGAAGTGGCCGTGTATATGGATGACGCGCAATGTCTCGAAAAACTTTATTATTATCTGGAACACCCTGAAGCATGTGAACATGTAGCTGAAGAGGGCAGACGGCGCTGTCTCGGCGCATGGAATATGCGGCACCAAGCGGCGCGGTTTCACCGCATCATCACACAGCGCCTTGCCGGAGTATGCGCGCCGGGCCTGCCGGCTGAGGAGACAGATGGACTATCCTGAAAAATTTGCCATTGAAACGGTGCTCGGTTGTAATTTACGTTGCGTGGAATGCGCTGTGGGTAGCGAACTTGTTCAAAGAAAACATGGCGTTATGAGTTATGAGCGCTATCTTGCCGTCATGGAGAAGATATCGGCCCACGCCAGCTATATTTATTTGCATCTTTGGGGCGAACCAATGCTTAATCCTGACATTTATGCAATGATCGCCCACGCCTCGCGTACTTGCCGCACCAACATCAGCACCAACGGCGTATTGATGGACGATGCGGCGGCGAAGAAGCTTATCACCTCCGGCGTGTCGGAAATCATCGTTTCCATCGACGGTATGACGCAGGCCGTGTATGAAAAATACCGCAGGAACGGCGATGTGAGAAAGGCTCTGTCCTCCCTCGTTCATCTGGTGAAATACAACAGGCTGTACGGCGACCGCGTCGACATCTCCCCGCAGTTTATCGTCTTCGAGCACAACCGGCATCAGATGAGGGAATTCAGTGAGATGTGCGGTAAACTCGGACTGCGGCCTATCTTCAAGGCGCCTTATCTGCGCGGAACGTCGCGCCTGAAGGCTTCGGGCATTCCCGGGCTGGTGCGTGTCAAGGCGGAACGTCCGCAGGAACGGCGCGACGCCATGAAGAGCTGTGGTGTGGATACTGTGACAAATATTCTACTGGACGGTTCCGTTGTCCCATGCTGCTATGATCACAATGCGGAAATGACGTTCGGCAATATTTTTCGGGAATCGTTAGAAGACATTTGGGACAAAGCCACCTATGTGGCTTTCCGTGACGCGGTGGTGACGGGCAATGCTCCCCTGTTTTGCATGAAAAATTGTCTGATGGACTGAATGGGGCATGACGGCTGACGCCTTCTCCTTTCATTGACCTTTTATTCCGAGGTAACGATGCCTCTACTTCCATGTCGCACACCGGAAATCTTCCAGTTTAACACAGTCGCTGAAGCCTGCGCCTGCATCAATGTGTTCGCCAAGCACAACCTGCTGATAAAAGTGATGGACGCAATAGATCAGGCCGTCACACTTTTCCCCGCGCAAGCCGTGCAATTTTTAGCTTTCGCCTATGATTTTTATCTGCAACAGAAGGACGCTAGTCGTTACCATCTATATCAGGAACGTATATTTGATTTTGGCATCAAGCCTGGAGATGCCGTACTAGACATAGGCAGTGGGCATATCCCCTTCCCGCTGGCCACGCACCTCGCGGATATTTCCGTGAGTGACGGCAGCATAGGGCGGGCAGGGGCTGCCTTTAAACGGCTGGACGGAAGGGAGGTGTACGAATGCCCAGTGGAGCGCACCCCCTTCGCGGACAAGCAGTTTGATTTTGTGTATTGCTCGCATGTGCTGGAGCATTCCACAAATCCGGCCAAGGCTTGCGCAGAACTGATGCGCGTTGCCAAGCGTGGCTACATTGAAACGCCCACACGCGGCAAAGACGTGTTTTTGGCCAGCGCCACCCCATCGCACCACACCAATGCGGTGGAGCTGCGAGGCGGCGTGCTGACCTTTTTCCCCTACAGCCCTGAAGAAATTGCTGGACTACGCGTCGATATCCTGCAGCAGATGCACTCCGCGCCGCAGACGGACAGGGAGAAAGCCTTTTCCTCCCTGCTCTACCTTTATCCTCAGGCGGTAAATACCATGCTGCTGTGGGATACCGACTTTTGTTATGACGTTGCCGGTGAGCCTACCGACAAAGAAGGACAGCATGATTAATATGATCCAGAGCGAGTACCTGCGGCGGCATGGTTTTTTTAATGACACGGTGACGGATGGCGAAGGCAACCCTGTGCCGTGGATGTCCTTGCCCGCGATTGACCTGTTGAAGGATCGTGTGCCGCAAGGGATTTTTGTGTTTGAATATGGCTGCGGCTACGGCACCTTGTGGTGGTCGACGCGGGCACGGAAGGTCGTCAGCGTGGAGCATGATGCAAAGTGGCTGTGCACTATCACGCCGCAGCTGCCGTCCAACGCGCATATCATCCACAAAGAATTGGAATACGGCGGTGAATACGCAAAGACAATTCTGTCCATGAAGGGCGTGCACATGGACATCGTGGTTATAGATGGACGTGACAGGCAGAACTGCACAAAGTATGTGCTTGATGTTGTTGACGAAAATACGGTTATCGTGTTTGATAATGCCGACATCCCTGAGTACGCTGAAGCCATCGCCATGATCAAGGCTGCTGGTTATAAAGATTTGCCCCTGCGAGGGCCTGTGCATATCAACATATATGGCGAAGATACGACAACAATATTTTATAAACAAAAAAACTGCTTGAAGTTGTGACTATATTGCTATTGCATTTTATATGTAATCCCCATGTATTATGACAAAAACATAACCGTTGAAGAGGGTTGCCATATCCAACCCTTACCACGAGATGCACCTGATATCCATTCAGAGGTGATCCTGAACCGAAAAGACCTGTCGAAAATGGCTGTTTGAATTGCTATGGCCCCAATTTTTTGTTGTCCAATATATGTTCCATGAGAGTTATTATATTGAGAATCTTTCATTGCATCAGTGTGCTCACGTGCAGATTTCAGACTTCGCTTACAGCAGGCACTGTCATGTATCGAATAAGGCCCTCGCGAAATGGTTCTGGACCGTCTATCTAATAGCAATGGGCAGACGTAGCCGTTCGGATCAAACTTATCCCGAAAGATTGACGGCCTCAAGTATGCCAGGACTATCTTACACAAGATTCGCAAGGCCATGAAGACACAAATGGAAGTACTGAAAAGTGGGTCTTCAACGTTTGGTGAGAAATTGAGTTTTTATGAATGGTGTTCATAAATATGTGCATCTGCCTATATTCATTCGATGAAGCCATGCTCTTGAGCATCGCTTTCCGCTGTTGCCAACAAGGCAGCGGTGATTATTTCCAAGCGCGGGGAAACCCGCGTTTTCAGCACGCGTAGTCGTTCCTGAAGCAAGCGCTTGCTTGTGGCCGGATTGCCACTAATGCCGCCTTGCTCGAAAAAGCTCACGCAGACAGGCAGGCGCGCCAGATTTTCCAAGCGGATATGTGCCGCGCACAAGTCAAAATCTCCTGCAATCCGATAACTGGCATCAAAGGGATGGCTTTTAAGAAAGCCCGTCCTAATGAACGTAGCAGGAAACGGAAGCCCCATATCACTGATAAAAAGGGAAAAGACCTCATGTCGGCTTCTGTTCAGGATGCCGCTTACATTGCCGTTGGCACCCATCAGCAGCACGCCATAGGCGAAAATAATGTCGTCATCAAATTTTTTCAAAAAATGAACGCATTGCGCAAGCACATTGTCATTCATCAGAAAATCGTCAGCGCCGAGAAAAAGTGCCCAGTCTCCGCTGGCCCTGGCCACAGCTTTATTCCAGGCGTCATAAATGCCCCGGTCCGGTTCGGAAACCCAAGAAACAGAAGCGCAATGACTTTCAAGGATTTCCAGCGTGCCATCTGTTGATCCGCCGTCCTGCACAATGATTTCCCAATGGGGGTAGCACTGCCTTTCCACTGAGCGCAATGTGCGTTCAAGCTGAGCGGCCGCATTGTAGGTTGCCATAATGATGGAAATTCGAATATGTTGCTTCATAAGAACCCGCTGTTACGGCACTAAAAATAAAGAGCATAGTTTCATTATACTATTTTTACCTTAAGTTATAGAAGCATGAATGGCAATAGAGCAGACATCCGGGTGACAGCAGCCTATTCAGCTTCAGCTTGACTGAGGAAAATCTCTCCGCTTTGTTCCGTCAGCCATTGGAGATACTGAGGATATTGGCGTTGCAGCAACCCCAAGGCATTTGACTCGGCCAGCGCATAACGCCGGGGGGTTTTATTGCCCGTGCCCACCCAGTGCTTCAGATATCGCGTAAGCTCGAAATGCCGGGCGCGCAAACCCAGCGCGTGCATGTCTCTGAACCAGGCCACGCCCGTATCGAGATTTTCCGTGCCGCAACGACGAAATGCTCCCGGCGTGAATGCCGGGCCCTGTGGCGTGCAGAACAGGCGCGTCTTTTCCAGATCCAGCAGGCAGGCCCATTCGCTGACCCGGCATTCCGGCAGGGGCCAAGGCTGGCTGTCAAACATGCCCGCGAATCCCTCATCATAAGGCCGCACAAAAATACCGCGCTGTCGCGCCAAGGCATAGAGACGGCACAAGGCCTCATAATCCGGCCGGAACTCCGTATAGTGCAACGGGCCGCATGCGCCACAGCCCATAATTTCGCGCGTGAGTTCCTCACGCCGTGCCGGACAGTTCCAACATTGCCCCACTGCCCCCAGAGCGAAGGCGTCGCCCATTTCCCGCAGCATGTCGCCCAGAATATCGCGCAGCACCAGTACGTCGTTGTGCATCAGAAAAAGCTTGCGGCTCCGGCTCTGCTCAAAGGCATATTGATAACGGATGCCCAGTCGGTAGTCCGGATCGTCAAGCCGGGCGGGATCGACAGCTTCGCGTGCCAGCCAGAAATTCGGCTGGAATACCTCACAGCGCTCGTCCAACTCCTCTCGCAGATACCGGGCAATATAATACGGACTGATGGCATCGTATCGCGAACCATACGGCTCAAACTGCAGCCAGATCACCCCCACATGCTCCCCACTGTGCTTGAGCAGCGACAGCAGCGAGAGTGCGGTCTGAAACGGCTTGGCGAAAATATTGACCGCCACGTCCACCGTTTCAGCGCCCTCGGAAAGGGGTACGGGAGGCATTTGCCTGTCATTCATAACGGCTTGCGCTCGCCTCTAATGCCGTGCGGGATCGATTTGCGACTCGCTCCTTTCATCCACCGGCCCGCCGCTTTCCTGCCCATCATCCGCCACAGGCGCTTCAATGGCCCGTTGCACGGCATCCGTCGGCAATAGTGCCAGCGCCGCCACCACAGCGGGATCAAAGCCGGGATCCTGGGAAAGCAGACGCACCGCCTCATCCGGGCTCATGCCCGCCCGGTAGGAACGCGCGCTGACCATGGCGCAGAAAGCGTTGACCACCGCCAGAATACGGGCATTGGCCACGATTTCCTCGCCCTTGAGGTGCCGGGGCTGGCCCGTGCCGTCCACGCGTTCACCCATCTGATAAACGGCTTCGGGCACCGGCAGGCCGAATTGCAGATCGTGCAGTGCTTTGTAGGCATATTCCGGTGCGCGCAGGACTTCCTGCTGTTCCTCGGGTGTGAGCTTGCCTTTCTTGGTCAGAAGATGATGCGGCACAAAGATCTTGCCCACCTGAGAGAGCCGCGCGGCCAAGCGCAGGGTTTCCCTGTCCTTGTCCGACAGCCCCATGCTGGCGGACAATAATCCCGAAACCCGCTCCATTTTTTGCGAATGGCCGATCAGATTCACGTCCACGCTTTCAATGGCCCGTACCAGGGCGGCAATGCTGTTGGCCTGACGTTCGCGCGCGGCCTCGGCCCGACGGCGGAATTCCGTGATATCCTGGAAAATTCCCACGCAGCCGCCCTTGACCTTTGCCCCGTCTTCCTGATTGTCCTCAAAGGGAAAAAGCGTCACGCGGTAGAGGCGCGCGCCGTCAGGCCGGTCCAGAGAAATTTCAATGCTGTCCATCCGGCCGCTGCCGCTCACGCGCTCCATACCTTGGAGTAAATCAGATGCGGCCTTTTGCGGCAGCACGTCTGCCAGGGCCGCGTTAGCCATGTCCTCTTCGTTTCGGGCCGCGATCTGGCAAAATGCCGGATTGCAGACCTGCACACGGCCCTGGCCGTCCACCAGCAAGAGCCCGGCCTGCAGCGAGGCATTGATGCTGTCCAGCATCAGCTTCTGCTGGCGAATCACCGTATACAGATGCTGGAAATGGCGGGCCGTGGCCCGGTGCGACCGGCTGACCATGCTGGCCCAGACAAAAGCCAGCAACAGGGCGACACCCAGACTGCCCAGCACGCCCAGGCCGTAAATCTGGGTGGCCTGTCCTTCCAGTTGGGAATCCACCAGAGAGGCGGGCACCTCCACGACCAAGCACCAGTCCAGGTCCGTGAGTTTGGCGCCCAGAGAGTAGACTTCTCCACCGCCTGCCAGGGCGTTGCGACGCATAAAGGGCAGATTCAGGTCATTTCCCGGCTGAAAGGCGGCCGGTACAAGGACGGCTTTGCCGTCACGCAACAGCACAACCTCCAGGCCTTCGGGGCCCCGATCCCAAATGCGCGGCTGGAAATCCTCATGCTGCTCCGGGCTCTGGGTCAGAAAACCGATCATGGCTTTTTCCACGGGCACGGTGAGCAGCAGAAAGGCCACAGGTTTGGGGTCGCCCTCGCCCAGCACCTCATACAGCGGATCAACCATGTCCATGACCAGACCGTCGCCCAGATTGCGCACAGGGCCGAAAGCCAGGGCCCTGGCCGTATCGGCGCGGCGCACCAGCGCAATCTGCGCCGGGCTGAGAGATGCGGCCTGTGCCGGGGCCACCAGTGAAGTCCCGTCCGGAGCCACCACGCGGGCGGCCGTCCAGCCCCTGCGGCGCACGAAATCCTGCAGGATATCCTGCATATAGGAGAGCTGCTCGGCCATGGAGCGCAGGGCCTCATCTTCGCTCCGGGCCACATCGGAAGCGGAGAGCCGGGCCAGCCTATCAGACCCCAGGCCGCGCACATCCGCGGCGAACAGGCGGAACATTTCCGCCGAACTGATGAAACGCGCCTGCTCCACAAGTTTGTTGCGCCAGGCGCGGACGGATTCCAGAGATTTGTCCACCCAGGCCTGCTGGATGTCGCGCTGTTTGCTCAGAATCTCCTGGGTGGTGTACTTGAGCTGGAAATTGCAGAGCACAAAGGCCACGGCTGCCACCAGCACAAAAAGCAACAGGCCCACACTCACCACGACGGTCTTTTTCATGCGGTACTGCCTGGCTACGGCCTGCGCGTTCATTTCCTGCATTTCCATATCAGTTCACCTTATTTCAGCTTGCGGCCTTTGAGATGCGCCCAGCGCCCGAATTCATTGACCGAATATTGCGGGCTGTAGTGGCTGAAGCGCGTATGGGACAAAACGGCGTTGCTCAGGCTGTCGAGCACATAGGCGTCGTTGTTCATATACACCACCAGCACGGCATGGGCCATATTGCGGATCGTATCGCGCACCACCACTATACGCATTGTTTCGGGCGGAATGCCCAATTCCTTAAGCGTAAAATATTTGATGATCGAATAATCTTCGCAGTCGCCGGATTTCTTCAGAAATTCCGCAGGGATCTCCCAATAATCTTCCTGGCCCCAATTGTCTATGTCCTCACGATACGGCCAGGTGTTCCAGAAAGAATTGACGTAGCGCAGAAGATCCATGGCATTTTTACCCTTGGCTTTCTCCTTGAACTGCGCCCAGGTCACCTTCTTGTTGAAATGTTTTTCCGGCAGAAAAATGGGATCAGCCTGATTGCGCTTGAGCAGGTCCAGCCAGGCGGGCAGCGATGAAAGCGGCCGCTTGAATTCTACCGTGCCGAACAGTTTGATTTTCGACGCGGCAGATGCGGAAGACGCGGCCGGAGGTTCCGCAGCTGCCGCGGAAGGCAGATCGTCCTTTTCGGGCAGAACAGCGGGCGGCGCCCCTACCGTATCGGCGGAAACGGGTCGTCGGGCTTGTGCGGGAGAATATCCGTCACTATCGGGGGAGGTGGAATCTGGAGGGCTCTGAACGACCTGGGCAGCGGCATCGGGAGACGGCGTCTCTGACGGCGCGACGTCCGGCATTCCGTCGGGCAAGGAGGCAGATTCATCTTTGGGGAGCGACGGCGGCACGACGCTGAAGGCGGACTCGTCCACCTGATCCAGCACCTTGGGACGCTCCGAAACAGCGCTGTCGCCGCCCGGAACAACTCCAGGCGCGATATCCGCGGCAAAGCCGTAAGCGCCCGCTGCCAGCAGAAAGCACACAACGGCCACGGCCAGGGCAAAAGCCCCGCCGCGCCGTTTCAACGGCTTGTCAGACTGGAAAAATATGGGCATGCGCGCCGCCCGCTCCTGCTGGAACACGTGAGCCTGAAACAGACGGCCGCCAAGCCGCCTCGGCCTTGGGAACTACAAGGAAAAACCGCAGTATTTTTCCCATATGAAACCGAAGATTATCGTTCTTTTATATATACGTTGCCCGCTGCGCCTTGTCCAGACAGGGAAAACTTCAGCCCTTTCAGCCGGTCAATACGAATGACTTGGCAAGCGGCCTTAAATGCTTACAAACAATATAACAGCCCATAACGGCTCAATAACGTGAACAAGGAGACCGACGATGCGGATGTGGCTGGTGCCGCCGTCACACATGTGCCGGAAGCACCTTTTGGGAGAACATGTGGAACTGCACATGCTTCTCGGCACCCTGAAAAAAGGGAAATCCATCACCGGCTTTCTGTCTGGCGGCTTGGTCGACCCGTGCCGGATGTACAAACGGCATGGCGAACTGGTCCGGGAAATGGAGCGACGAGGCTATGCGCACAACTCGCCGCTGACGGAAGAAGAATGTACCGAGGCGCTCCGGGATTATGACTGCTCCACGGCGCACATCGACATAAATGCCAATGCGCTGGAGTTGCGGCGGCGCTGCCGGGAGTGTGCCCGCCTGGTCCCGCCTGAGGCGGTTCAATCGTGAGAGGACCCGTGAAAAACAGTAAAGGAATCGGGCCGTTCCTCCAATGCCCTGCCGCTCGCCCTGTGGGTCCTCTTTTGAAGGATATTTCATCTGTGGCAGATCACCGGGCATAGTTCCGGCGTATCAACTGAACAATCAGGGCAGACGCATCTAAAAAGTCTTTATTCCCCGGTAGATCGGGGAACGAACAAAAAAAGCGAAGCCATCCTTGCTCCGCCGGAGCGAAGCGCAGGCGGATGGCTGGTGCCGGGAGAATCCTAAAAAATAAGATTTTTGCGCGCTGGCAAGAAAAATGGCACTTTTTGCGCGGAAACCGACCGGAAGGCGGCCCAAAGGGCCGTGCCCGTTGGCGAGCCGGGCGAGCCTTACGGGCATCGAGAGCAGGGCTGTACTCAAGTACGTGAGCGGCAAAAAACGCCGGATGACGCCGCCAACGTCGAACAGGCCGGTTTTGACGGATAATCCCGGTAAATAAGATGCCTTAAAAGCTGGAGTCAGATGCGTCTGTCCGGCCGCATTGACAGGGCCGCGCGCCGCGCCTAATGTGCCTCTGGCAACGGTAGCCGGACCGGCGGAGCAACGCGGAACGGCTTGAAAAGGGAATCCCGTGTAAAACGGGAGCGGACCCGCCGCCGTGAGATCCGCAAACCGCGCCCCATTTTGTGCCACTGGAAACGGGAAGGCCGGGGCAAGGGGATCAAGCCGGAAGACCTGCCGTGCCCATTTTCGCGCTCCTGGAGCAGCTTAACTTTGAAAAAGTGCATTGCTCTGGCGTGAGATGTTCTCCGGCAACGGGTTTTTGCCGGTCAGGCAGAGGAAATACGGGCCTCTTCCAGGTATGGAAGAGGCTTTTTTTGTCCGCATAGCCCCATATGATATGCACATAGATGCCCTTTCCCGGCCGCCCCGGGCGCGGTCCCTTTGCCTTGCCCTGGCCGGGCTGGCGGCGCTCTGGCTATGCTCCCTGCCGCTGGCCTGTCTGCCGGGGCCGTTCCCGCTGGGCGTGAATGAGGTTTTCCGCGCGCTGGCCGCGAGCCTGGGCCTGGCCGCCGCTCCGGTGGACGCCTCCCAACTCCTGGTAGTGGGGCAGATCCGTCTGGCGCGGGTCTGCCTGGCGGCACTTTGCGGCGGCGCGCTGGCCGTGGCCGGCGTGGCCCTGCAAGGCGTACTGCGCAATCCCCTGGCCGATCCTTTCACTCTTGGCATTTCCGCCGGTGCGGCCTGCGGCGCCAGCATGGCTATCGCCCTGGGCGGCGTCGGCGGCGGGTTCGTCGGGGCTGGTTGTCGAAGAGCGAATATTGCGCTTTCGTCTGGGATATACTATCAGCGTTAATTATGTCAATAAAGATTCACGCTCATGATTAACTGAATAACATGGTAGTATGCCCTTCAAAAAGTTTGGGAGGGCCTATGCCAGAGGAACTACGCAACATGATAGAACGCGAAGCCATGCGCGTCATTGACGAGAAGAGAAAACATCAAGGATTAACGATAGATGACCTTGCAAAGTGTCTCTATCCTGAAAAGAACTTACCTGCCGCAAGGATGATGATTCAACGCCTTCGTGCCCCACAGGGAGACAAGCCTCCCCGTAAAATGGATCTTGGTGAATACGTCGAATTGACCAAAGCTGTTGGCCTTGATCCTGGCCATACCCTCACGGCAATCTTGCAAAATTTTGAAGAAACAAAGATTTAGCTAAAGCTCTCCATTTTTAGCGACGTAACGCCTAGTGTGATTTTTATTTTCATGCTAGGCGTTATTTTTGTTGACACGATTAACTCTCATCGTTAATCATGTTCTCAACACAACGGGATGCCGCCGAGGGCAGACGTGTTGAGAGACGGCGAGAGCCGGACTGGAGCGGTGAACATCAACCCCCGCTGTGGAGTCGAAACGGAACATGGCCGAAGCATATGGACAGAGTCTGTGAAACCCGCTATTCTTTCAGAAAAATGAGGGACTAATGCCTGTTATCCTTATCATTGGGCCTTATCGTTTTTTCTT
>OKSB01001797.1_pt1 | contig 20516 bp, 14 predicted proteins | sample 1601171 | NCBI WGS metagenome assembly OKSB01 (sample SAMEA3541496, study PRJEB24748) | human gut metagenome | biome: human gut; feature: human-associated habitat; material: faeces | place: China | collected 2012 | reverse complement strand
TCGGCAGTGCCTTCCCGAGATTGCCACGGGCGCAAAGCGCCCTCGCAATGACAAACTTGTTAGCCTTGCGCCACCGAATTCGCGCTGCAAAGCCTACGGCCTGCAAGGCGCTCAACCCCCGTAAAGGGGACGCCGCATCCGTAAGGCTGCAAAGCCGCCAACGGCTGCGCAGTGAGCGCTGCTACAGACGCAATCGGTTAGTACGCTTTTATCGACAACCTGTGCGAATCGGCAGTGCCTTCCCGAGATTGCCACGGGCGCAAAGCGCCCTCGCAATGACAAATTGGGGGGCCATCAGCATTTTAACGATGGTCTGTGCTGGTCGACAGTATTGCGCCGGGAGGGGCATGCCCCTCCCCTACAACGCACGGCTGGCAGCCTTGCGAAACTTTCCACTTTCCATTTTCCATTTTCCACTCGCCGCATGCCGTCCCCCTACAACGCTCCATCGATGCCCCCGCCATTCCCCTCCGCCAGCTCCCACACCTGCTTTGCAAGCAGCACGGCGAGAGGCAGGAGGATCATCCCCGCAAGACCGAACAGGCGATAGCCAGCATAGAGCGACAGGAGCGTCAGCAGCGGCGGCAGGCCGATCTGCCGCCCGAGCAGGCGCGGCTCAAGGGCCGAGCGGGCGAAGGCCGCGGCGGCATAGGTGACGGTCAGGCCGAGGGCAAGGCCGCCGGACCCGCGCAGCAGGGAGACGGCCGCCCACGGCAGCAGCACCGTCCCGGAGCCAAGGACGGGCAGGGCATCGACCACGGCGATGAGCGCGCCCAAAAGCACGGCGTGCGGCCGCCGCAGCGCGGCGAGCAGGCCGAGCGAAACGACGCCGAACGTCACGAGCAGGAGCTTTCCCTGTGCGAGGACATAGCCCCGCAGGGCAGCGCGCAGACGCACAAGGAGCTGCCCGCCGCGCGCCCGCCATTCCTCCGGCACATGGCGTGCCGCAAGGGCGCGGAGCCTCGGCGCATCGCCCGCGAGGAAATAGGCGGACAGCAGAGCCGTCAGCCCGAAGAGCAGCAGCTGCGGCATCCAGCCGAGTACGCGCGTGACGCAGCCGAACACGCCCTGCGACACGGAGTCGGCCACGACACTTCCGCCCGCAAACAGCCGGTCGACCCACTGGGCTGCGGCCTCTCCCATGCCGTCCGGCAGGCGGCTGGCCAGATGCAGGGCCGCGGCATGCAGGCGCTGCAGCGGTTCGGCCAGCGAGGAGAGCAGGCCAGGCAGACGGGCGCACAGGGCAGCGCAGCCCTGCCACAGCGCCCACCCGAGGCCCGTGAGCACGGCGCCCGCGGCGAGGCACACGGCCGTCACGCTGAGAAATGCAGCCAGCCCGCGCGGCAGGCGGCGCAGGCGCGCGGCAAGCGGCCAGGCCAGCCGGGCAAGGCCGAGACCGAGCAGGAACGGCAGGCCGACGGGCAGGAGGATGCGCGCCGTGAGCCACAGGCCCGCCAGCACCCCGGCGGCGCAGGCGCACAGCTGCCAGAGCTTTTTCATTTCATCGACTCCTTTCGACCGCGCCGCGCGGATTGCGCTTGCATTTTCGGGGCGCTTATGTTAGAATGCACTTGTTCGGGAAACATCTGCACATCTCTTGTGAACAGGAGGAGCCATATATGGCACAGCTTCCGAAATACTATATCGTGGAGGCCCAGGCGCTGCCGGAGGTTTTTCTCAAGGTCGCCGAGGCAAAGTGGCTGCTGGAGACCGGTGAGGTTGCAACGGTGAACGACGCCGCGCGCGCCACGGGCATCAGCCGCAGTGCATTTTACAAGTATCGCGATTCCATCTCGCCGTTCCAGAACCTGATGGCTGGCCGCATTCTGACCTTCCAGCTGCTGCTGCGGGACATGACGGGCCTGCTTTCCAGCATACTCACCATTTTTGCCCAATTCAGCGCAAATATACTGACGATCAATCAGGCAATTCCGACAAACGGCTGCGCGTCCGTGACGATCTCCGCCGAAACGAGCGGCATCTCGCAGGGCGTCGAGGCGCTGATGCGCGCGCTTTCTCAGGTGGACGGCGTGCGGAAGGTCGAGGTCCTCGCGGGCTGAAAACAGCGCCCGATGCGCAGCGGAAATTTTTGCCGGATTCCATGCGCTTGCCTCTTGCATTTCCCTGTTAGAGCCTGTATACTTGTAGCGGGCAATTCACAGGGGGGAGGTGTTATCCATGGTTTTTGAAACGATCCGCGAATTTCTTTGTGAGCAGCTGGCATGCGACGAGAGCCGCGTAACGCCAGACACTGTGATGCTGGAGGATCTGGAGATGGAGCCGTCGGATCTCGGTGATCTGATGCTTTCCCTGGAGCAGGAATTCGGCATCGAATGGACGGATGACGACCTGCAGGGGATCCGCACGGTGGGCGATCTGACTGCCTTTGTGGAAAATCAGGAATAAAATCGAGCCTGCATGTGCCAAACGGTACATGCAGGCTTTTTTCATTCGGCGGGGCACAGGGACACCCTTGGGAGCGCTTTCTTCCCGTGTCATTGCGGGGAGCGAAGCGACCTTGGCTCTCCCTCTGGGAGAGCTGTCACCGAAGGTGACTGAGAGGGCCTTGGAGGCACTGCCGATAGGTTCAGGCCATCGCTAAAATGGCACGCACCTCCGACTTGTCATTGCGAGGAGGGCGCAAGCCCGACGTGGCAATCTCAAGCAGGCAGTGACGAATCCGCCGGAGGCTTTCCTGTGTTCCGGCCGGTGCTGCGAGATTGCCGCGCCTTGCTCCGCAAGGCTCGCAATGACAAGTCGGGGGCTATTACCGTTTTATCGCCAACCTGTACGTATCGGCAGTGCCGCGCCGGGCCCGGCTGTCCGCTCCCCTACAACGCGCTGCTGATCCTCAAAACAGGTCCAGCATGGCATCGAGGTAAATGGCCTCACGGACATGGATCTGATACTCCGGCTTTGTCATGTAATACAGGAGAAACTCCAGCACCATCGCGCTGCCGAGGCCGCGGCCCTCGAGCTTGAACTCGGAAAAGCCCAGCGGCAGACGCGTATCGCGGATGTCGCCGACGCTGAGGAAGCCGGGATTTTCCATTGCTCTGGAAAACCGGTAGCCCTGCGCGGCGTCCGGCGCGGTGCAGCGGTGCTCCGGGCCGGGCTCGCCGAGGTTCTTGCGGCTGACGGCCTCATAGCACGCGCGGCGGTCCGGGCAGCCGAAGCGGCAGCATTCGTTGCACAGGAATTCGACCTTCGCCTTCTCCTGCGGCGAGAGGGCGCGCAGCTGCTCCAGCGCCGGATTCAGGCGGAAATCCGGCACGACATACCGAAACTCCGGCCGCGCCAGCTCCTGACGGAACGCAGAGAAGTCCGTCAGGACCTTTGTCGTGGACGAGACGAGATACAGCCCCGGATAACGCTGCCGCACATGCTCTGCCAGCAGGTCGGAATGGACAATGATTCCGTTTTCTCCGCTTGATTCAAACAGGCGGCACAGCGCATTGCAGCGCGGGTCGGCCAGGTGCTCCGGCCGCAGCAGGGAATTGCTGAACGTCAGGCGGGCGGAGATACCGTAGTCCCGCAGCAGGGCAAGCGCGTCGCGCGGGTCGCAGTCGCCGCAGCTGACGCGCCCGCCGCCCCAGAGGCAGCCCTCCGGCGCGCCGTAGATCGAGCCAATGCCGCACCAGTCATAAAAATACTCCCGGTGCTCAAAAAACAGCGGCAGAAACAGGCGGTAGAGCGCATAAAATTCAAACAGGCCCGGCAGATGATACTGCGCATTGAACTGATCCATTGCACCCTCCATTGTGTGGTGTTTTATGATATTGTACCACGCGCGTCAATGCGGGGGATGCGCAGGGCCGCCAATTATGCGTTGTAGGGGAGCGGACAGCCGGGCCCGGCGCAGTGCTGCCGAAATGAACAGGCTGTCATTAAAATGACGATGGCTCCCGATTTGTCATTCCGAGGAGCGAAGCGACGTGGGAATCTCAAGCAGGCAGTTCCGTTTTCGCCGGGAGTGCCTTGTGATCCGGCCGAGTGCTGCTGAGATTGCCACGGCCCCGTTGGGGCCTCGCAATGACAAATCTGGGAGCATTGCGCCATTGAACTCATGCCACCAATATTGCCAGCCTGCATGGCGCTCACTGAGCGCCGCTACAGACGCAATTGGTGCATACCATTTTATCGGCAGCCATTACGAATCGGCAGCATCGCGCCGGGCCCGGCTGTCCGCTCCCCTACAACATTACATCGCATTGCAAAAGGGCCGGACGTGCAGTCCGGCCCTTCTCTATTATTATTTCATTTTCATTCAGCCCAGGATATAGACGGTGCACATGCGCACGCCGAAGTCCCAGCACTCGGCATAGGTGTCAAAATACAGGTCGATCTTATTGCCCTTGATGCCGCCGCCGATGTCCTCGGCCACGCAGTAGCCATAGACATACTGGCCGTCGTTTGAAACGACATACATCTTCGTGCCGAGCGGGATGACAGTCGGGTCGACCGCGATGGCGCCCACGCGGGCCAGCGTGCCGGAATAGGTGTGGCCGACATAGCCCTCGCAGGTGTAGGCCGTGGCGGAGCAGGTCATCACATCGACGTAGGTGTAGCTCTCGCCGGAGGACGTCATGATGACGTTGCCGCTCGTCTCGGCGGAGCCGTCATAGCGTGAGCCGCCGGAGGACGACGAGCCGGACGAGGAGCTGCCGGAGGCCGTGCCGGACGAGGCGGCAGGGGCCGCCTGCTCCGCAGGCTCCGGGTCGGCGGGCTGCTCCATGATGGTGCGGTCAACGCCGCGGATGACGAGCTGGGTGACGGGCTTCGTCTGGACCGTCTCCTGCACGATGACGCGGGAGACCTCCTTGCCGTTGCGGTAGGTGACCTCGCTCTTGACGTGGGTCAGGCCGTTCTGCCCGGCCACGAGGACGATCTCGGCATCCGGCTCGAGGTCGGGGTCCTCATAATAATTGACGGGATAGGGGACGACCGTATCCTCCTCCTCGATGCGCGTCTCCGTGTGCACGAGCTCAATGGTCATGCCGTCGTAGGTCTGCGTCTCGCTGCTGCACGAGAGCGTGTCGCCCGTGCCCGGCGTGATGCCCATGCGGGCCAGCAGGGAGCCGGTCGTTTCGCCGTAGGTGCCGATGACGCTCTGCGCGCCGCGGTTGATGACCGTGACCATCTGCATGCGGCGGACGGTGATCTGATTCATGCCGTCGGCATAGCCGGTCTCATAGGTATCCTCCTCCTCGAGCTCGATGCCCGCCTCGGTGAGCACCTCATAGGGATCGGAGCTGTAGGAGCGGTGGACGGTGACGCGGTCGCCGTCCGTGATGATATAGCTGGTCTGGGCAAAGACGGTCTGCGAAAGCAGCGCGCCGACAGCGGCGGCCAGCACCGCGACGACGATGAGCCGCCGCAGCCACGCCCGGCGGCGCGGATGTTGTGTGCTTCTTTGCATGCTTGCCTCCTCCAATTTCTGAGAATTTTCGCTGCAGCGGCCGGTTTTGTTTGCAGGCTGCAACTATTGTTACTATATTGTAACTACCGCGCAATTATAACATTCTTTCACGATTTGTCAAGCTTTTTTCTTATTTTCCTGTTTTCGTCAAACTTTTTATGCTATTATTTCCGTTTTCCGGCGGACTAGATATCCGCATACACGGCGCGCGGAGGCACAAGATATTGTGAAAGAATTACAAAACGGTTAACATAACGGCCACAAAACGCAACCTCCCCGCCGCAGGCAAAAAACTTTGCCCGCACCGCTTGACACGGCCGGGCAAACGTGCTATATTGGCGATATCAAAGAGGCTGTGACGAAGACCGGAACAGGCCCGGTTGCCCAGAGAGGGAGCGGTTGGTGAAAGCTCCTGCACCCGCCTGCCGCCGAACCGCTTCCGAGCCGCTCCGCTGAACTTCCAGTAGGCTGAGCCGGGTGCGCCCGTTACCGCGCCAACGAGCGGCAGCGCCATGCGCTGCAAGCAGGGTGGAACCGTGGAATACAGGATCTGTATCTCACCCCTGATTGGATCAGGGGTGATTTTTTTGAACCTCTGATAAAATCAACAAGCGTGAATGGCAAGATATTTTTTGTCAAGCCAAGGTTTGGGAAACGCCGGAATACTGGTATGTATTTCAAGTTTTCCGAACCGATGGATTGGCGAAAAAGATCTGGCAGGCACCGCAGTTGATTTTATACAGAGGTTCACTTATTGCCCCTCAGAATGAAGGAGGAAACACCATGTCCGAAGAAAATCTGTACACGTTTGAAAACGAGGCCTATCGCAAGACGTACTGGCACACCTGCTCCCATGTGATGGCGCAGGCCGTCAAGCGCCTGTATCCGCAGGTCAAGCTGGCCATCGGCCCGTCCATCGACAGCGGCTGGTACTACGATTTTGACGCAGACTTCAGCTTCACGCAGGAGCACCTTGACGCCATCGAGGCCGAGATGAAGAAGATCTGCAAGGAAAAGCTCCCCCTCGTCCGCAGCGAGAAGCCGCGCGCCGAGGCCGTGGCCTATATGGAGTCGCTCGGTGAGCCGTATAAGGTCGAGCTCATCAACGACCTGCCCGAGGATGCCGTCATCTCGTTCTACACGCAGGGCGAGTTCACGGACCTGTGCGCAGGCCCGCATCTGGACAGCACCGGCCGCATCAAGGCAAACGCCTTCAAGCTGACGCAGTGCTGCGGCGCTTACTGGCGCGGCGATTCGAAGCGCAAGATGCTCCAGCGCATCTACGGCATCGCCTTCCCGAAGAAGGAGGAACTGGACGAATACCTGCAGAAGCAGGAGGAAGCCCGCAAGCGCGACCACAACAAGCTCGGCCGTGAGCTGGAATACTTCACGACCGTCGACGTCATCGGTCAGGGCCTGCCCATCCTGCTGCCGAAGGGCGCGCGCGTCATCCAGACGCTGCAGCGCTGGGTCGAGGACGAGGAGGAAAAGCGCGGCTACCTGCTGACGAAGACGCCGCTGCTGGCCAAGCGCGAGCTGTATAAGATCTCCGGCCACTGGGACCACTACCTCGACGGCATGTTCGTCCTCGGCGACCCGCACGACGAGACGAAGGAATGCTTCGCTCTGCGCCCGATGACCTGCCCGTTCCAGTATCAGGTCTACCTGAACCGCGCCCGCTCCTACCGCGACCTGCCGATGCGCCTCGGCGAGACGTCCACGCTGTTCCGCAACGAGGACTCCGGTGAAATGCACGGCCTCATCCGCGTGCGCCAGTTCACGATCTCCGAGGGCCACATCGTGCTGCGCCCGGATCAGCTGGAGGAGGAGTTCAAGCACTGCCTCGATCTTGCCAAGTACTGCCTCGGTACCGTCGGCCTGCTCGAGGACTGCACGTTCCGCTTCTCGCAGTGGGATCCCGCGAACCCCAACAATAAATATGAGGGCACGGCCGAGCAGTGGAACGAGGCGCAGGAGATCATGGGCCGCATCCTCGACGACCTCGGCGTGAAGTACACCGTTGGCATCGACGAAGCCGCATTCTACGGTCCGAAGCTCGACATCCAGTATAAGAACGTCTTCGGCAAGGAGGACACCCTCGTCACCATCCAGATCGACATGCTGCTGGCCGAGCGCTTCGGCATGGAATACACCGACCAGAACGGCCAGAAGGTCCGTCCCTATATCATTCACCGCACGAGCCTCGGCTGCTACGAGCGCACGCTGGCCTACCTCATCGAGAAGTACGCAGGCGCGCTGCCGCTGTGGATGATGCCGACGCAGGTCCGCGTTCTGCCGATCACCGACCGCGCGCACGACTATGCGCAGGAGATCGTCGACCGTCTGCGCGACGCGGGCATCCGTGCCGAGTCTGACTACCGCAGCGAGAAGCTCGGCTACAAGATCCGCGAGGCCCAGATGCAGAAGATCCCGTATATGCTTGTCGTCGGCGACCGCGACATGGAGAACCAGACCGTGTCCGTCCGCACGCGCGCCGGTGTGGATCTCGGCGCCATGAGTGTAGACGATTTCCGCACGAAGTGCCGTGCGGAGATCGACACGAAGGTCCGCGACTAAAAGGAACCGTTCCCCGGAGCACATGCTCCGGGGAATTTTTCGGCACGGCCGCCAGCCGGGCGTTGTAGGGGAGGGACATGTCCCTCCCGGCGCTGCACTGTCGATTCGTACAGGCCACCGATAAAAACGTAAAAACCAATTGCGTCTGTAGCGGCGCTCAGTGAGCGCCATGCAGGCCGGCAATGATCACGGCACAAATTCATCGGCGCAAGGCTCCCAAGTTTGTCATTCCGAGGAGCAACGCGACGTGGGAATCTCGCAGAATATGGTCGGATAACAAGGCATTCCCGGCGAAATCGTAACTGCCTTCCCGAGATTGCCACGTCGGCTGCGCCTCCTCGCAATGACAAATCGGGGCTGCATGCCGTTTTATCGTCAGCCTGTTCGGATCGGCAGCATTGCGCCGGGCCCGGCTGTCCGCTCCCCTGCAGCGTGCTTTGCCGTCCTTTTTCGGCAAAATTATGAACTTTTTGCAAAACGATAAAAAAGGATTGATTTTGTCCGAAAAAAATCGTAATATATAGATGCGAAACTACGGGAAACGTAGTGCAGAAGTAATTTCACGGCTGCTCCGGCAGCCGGACAGTTCAAAGAAAGAGGTAATCCAAAATGGCTGAAATCGATCTGAAGCAATATGGGATCACCGGCACCACCGAGATCGTGCACAATCCTTCCTACGAGATGCTCTTCGCGGAAGAGACCAAGCCCGAGCTCACCGGCTACGAAAAGGGCCAGGTCAGCGAGCTGGGTGCCGTGAACGTTATGACCGGTATCTACACCGGCCGTTCCCCCAAAGACAAGTACATCGTCGTGGACGAGAACTCCAAGGACACCGTGTGGTGGACGTCCGACGCCTATAAGAACGACAACCATCCCATGACCGAAGAGACCTGGAAGGCGGTCAAGGACATCGCTTTGAAGGAGCTGGGCAGCAAGCGCCTGTTCGTCGTCGACGCATTCTGCGGCGCGAACAAGGACACCCGCATGGCCATCCGCTTCATCGTCGAGGTCGCATGGCAGGCCCATTTCGTCACCAACATGTTCATCAAGCCGACGGAAGAAGAGCTGAAGAACTTCAAGCCGGACTTTGTCGTCTACAACGCCTCCAAGGCGAAGGTCGAAAACTATAAGGAGCTCGGCCTGAACTCCGAGACCTGCGTGGCCTTCAACATCACCTCCCGTGAGCAGGTCATCATCAACACCTGGTACGGCGGCGAGATGAAGAAGGGCATGTTCTCCATGATGAACTACTACCTGCCGCTCAAGGGCCTGGCCTCCATGCACTGCTCCGCCAACACCGACATGAACGGCGAGAACACTGCCATCTTCTTCGGCCTGTCCGGCACCGGCAAGACCACGCTGTCCACCGATCCGAAGCGTCTTCTCATCGGCGACGACGAGCACGGCTGGGACGACAACGGCGTGTTCAACTTCGAGGGCGGCTGCTACGCCAAGGTCATCAACCTTGACAAGGATTCCGAGCCCGACATCTACAATGCCATCAAGCGCAACGCCCTGCTCGAGAACGTCACGCTCGACGAGAACGGCAAGATCGACTTTGCCGACAAGTCCGTCACCGAGAACACCCGCGTCTCCTACCCGATCAACCACATTCAGAACATTGTCCGCCCGATCTCCTCTGCGCCCGCTGCGAAGAACGTCATCTTCCTGTCCGCAGATGCCTTCGGCGTTCTGCCTCCCGTTTCCGTCCTGACCCCGGAGCAGACGAAGTACTACTTCCTCTCCGGCTTCACCGCGAAGCTGGCCGGCACCGAGCGCGGCATCACCGAGCCGACCCCGACGTTCTCCGCCTGCTTCGGCCAGGCCTTCCTCGAGCTGCATCCGACGAAGTACGCCGAAGAGCTCGTCAAGAAGATGGAAAAGAGCGGCGCAAAGGCCTATCTGGTCAACACCGGCTGGAACGGCACCGGCAAGCGCATCTCCATCAAGGACACCCGCGGCATCATCGACGCCATCCTGAGCGGCGCGATCCTGAACGCTCCCACGAAGAAGATCCCGTACTTCAATTTTGAGGTCCCCACGGAGCTGCCCGGCGTCGATCCGAAGATCCTCGATCCGCGCGACACCTATGCTGATGCTTCCCAGTGGGACGAGAAGGCAAAGGATCTGGCCTCCCGCTTCGTCAAGAACTTCGTTAAGTACGAGGGCAACGAGGCCGGTAAGGCGCTGGTCGCCGCAGGCCCGAAGGCTGAGTAATTGCATATTTTCCGAACAGGCCGCAGCAATGCGGCCTGTTTTTTACTGCCGGAAAATCCCTTCAGGCTTTTCCGGCAATCGGGCCACAGTCCGCTGCTCGCACGGATCGTCCGCCTGCGGGCGGCGAACTCTGCGAGGCTTTTTTGCACACCGAAATGGACTTGCGATGCGCCTGCGCATCCCCTGTCACGCAAAATTCTCTGCGCCGAGGGCTACCATTTTCCCGTCAAAGCTGGTATAATGGGAAAAAAATCTGCTTGCAGCAGGGAAGGGAGCATATTATGGGTCTGATCAAAGCCGGTGCCGGCTCGCTCGGCGGCACGCTCGCCGATCAATGGAAGGAATTTTTCTACTGCGACGCGTTGTCGCCGGAGGTGCTGGCCGTCAAGGGCCAAAAGCGCGTCTCCGGGCGCAGCTCCAACACGAAGGGCAGCGACAACATCATCTCCAACGGCTCCGTCATCGCCGTGGCGGACGGCCAGTGCATGATGATCGTGGAGCAGGGCAAGGTCGTGGAATTCTGCGCCGAGCCGGGCCAGTTCGTCTTTGACACCTCGACGGAGCCGAGCATCTTTACCGGCTCATTCGGCAAAAGCCTGCTCGATACGTTCAAGACCGTAGGCCGCCGCTTCACGTTCGGCGGAGACACGGGCAAGGACCAGCGCGTTTACTACTTCAATACCAAGGAGATCGTGGACAACAAGTTCGGCACGGCCACCCCGATCCCCTTCCGCGTTGTCGACCGCAACATCGGGCTGGACATCGACGTGTCCGTCCGCTGCAACGGCGTGTATTCCTACAAAATTTCCGACCCCATGCTGTTCTACACGCATGTGTGCGGCAACGTCGAGGGCGACTACAAGCGCTCCGAGATCGACAGCATGCTCAAGACGGAGTTCATCAGCGCGCTGCAGCCCGCCTTTGCCCGCATCTCCGAGCTGGAGGTCCGCCCGAGCGCCCTGCCCGCCCACGCCGAGGAGCTTTCGACGTTCATGAACGAGACGCTCTCTCGCAAGTGGGGCGAGCTGCGCGGCCTGCAGGTCGTCTCCATTGCCATGAACCCCATCAGCCTCCCCGAGGAGGACGCGGAGCTCATCAAGCAGGCGCAGCGCACGGCCATGCTGCGCGATCCGTCCATGGCGGCTGCCACGCTCACGGGTGCACAGGCCGAGGCCATGAAGACCGCCGCCGGGAACAAGAACGGCGCGATGATGGGCTTCATGGGCATGGGCATGGCCCAGCAGGCAGGCGGCCTCAATGCGCAGGAGCTTTATGCCATGGGCCAGCAGCAGAAGGCTGCACCGGCTGCACCGGCTGCAGACGGCTGGAAATGCAGCTGCGGCGCAACGGCGACGGGCAACTTCTGCCCGAGCTGCGGCGCAAAGAAGCCGCAGCCTGCCGCAAACGGCTGGACGTGCACCTGCGGCCAGAGGAACACCGGAAAATTCTGCTCCGCCTGCGGCAAGCCGCGCCCTGCCGAGGGCTGGACCTGCGCCTGCGGCACGGTGAATCAGGGCAAGTTCTGCCAGAACTGCGGTGCGAAGAAGCCCGCGAACGAGCCGCAGTACCGCTGTGACAAGTGCGGCTGGCAGCCGGAGGATCCGCGCCATCCGCCGAAATTCTGCCCCGAGTGCGGCGACCCCTTTGACTTCAACGATCAGGTCTGACGAAAGGGTGGGAACCTCGCATGGCTGAAACGATCCAGTACAAATGCCCCTGCTGCGGCGGCCGCCTGGAATTCGACAGCGGCCTGCAAAAGATGAAGTGCCCGTACTGCGACACGACCTTCGACGTAGAGACGCTCGAGGGCTATGACGACGCGCTGAAGCAGGACGCCAAGGACGACATGCACTGGGACGCGGCGCAGCAGCCGTGGGACGACGTGCAGATGGGCGTTTACACCTGCAAGAGCTGCGGCGGCGAGCTGGTGTGCGACGAGAGCACCGCCGCGACGGCCTGCCCGTTCTGCGGCAATCCCATCGTGCTGACCGGCCGCCTGTCCGGCGACCTGAAGCCCGACTACGTCATTCCCTTCAAGCTCGACAAAAAGGCGGCCGAGGCCGCCCTGCGCAACCATATGAAGGGCAAGCGCCTGCTGCCGAATCTGTTCCGCAGCGAAAACCGCATCTCCGAGGTCAAGGGCGTGTATGTGCCGTTCTGGCTGTTCGACGCCGACGCCGACGCCCACATCCGCTACCACGCGACGCGCATCCGCACCTGGAGCGACCGCGACTATGACTACACCGAGACGCAGCACTATGCCATCCTGCGCAGCGGCGACCTCAGCTTCACCCACGTCCCGGTGGACGGCTCTTCCCGCATGCCGAACGACCTGATGGAATCCATCGAGCCGTTTGACTTCTCCAGCGCGGTCGATTTTCAGACGGCCTACCTGTCCGGCTATCTTGCCGACCGCTATGATGTGAACGCAGACGACAGCATCGGCCGCGCGAACGAGCGCGTGAAAAAGAGCACGGAGTCCGTGTTCGCCTCGACCGTCGTGGGCTATCACACCGTCGTGCCCGAGAGCACATCCGTCCGCCTGGCCAACGGCAGGGTGCGCTATGCGCTCTACCCCGTGTGGCTGCTGAACACCGTATGGAACGGCAAAACGTTCTCGTTCGCCATGAACGGCCAGACCGGCAAATTCGTCGGCGACCTCCCCGTGGACAAGGGGAAGAAGTGGCGCTGGTTCGGTCTGGTCAGCGGCATCGCGGCAGCGGCAGCCTATGGCCTTGTGTGCCTGTGGCAGCTGCTGCACTGAGGGAGGGCACGGATATGAAACGAACGCTTACCCTGCTCACGCTGCTGCTTGCCCTGCTGGCGCTGCTCGTCCTGCCCGCTGCTGCGGCGGACCTGCCCCGGCTGGTGGACAACGCAGACCTGCTGATGGTGGATGACGCGGAAGCGCTGCTGGCCGACCTCGACAGCCGCAGCGAGGCGCTGCAGTTTGACATCGTCATCGTGACCGTCGACTCGCTCGACGGCGAAACGCCGCGAGATTACGCAGAGGACTTCTTCTGGTACAACAACTACGGCCTCGGCGAGGACCGCGACGGCGCGCTCCTGCTCGTGGCCATGGACACGCGCGACTGGTACATCGCCACGCATGGCTTCGGCATCACCGCCATCACGCCCGCCGGGCGAGAGGCCATGGCGGACCGCTTCCTGCCCCAGCTCTCGAACGCCGAATATGCCGCGGCATTTTCCACATTCGCGGAGGAATGTGAGGATTATGTCAACCAAGCGAGAAACGGCTCAGCCTACGACACGGGGAACCTGCCTGACGAGCCGTTTGAAGCGCCGGGCTTCCTGTGGGTCGTGGCCTGCCTGCTGTTCGGCGCACTCATCGGCGGCATCACGGTCGGCGTGATGGCAGCGAAGCACAAGACGGTGCGCCGCCAGCCCGCTGCGAACAGCTATGTTGTGCAGGACAGCCTGCACCTGACGCAGCAGTCCGACCTGTTCCTCTATGCCAACACGACGCGCACGGCGCGCCCGAAGGACAACGACCGCAGCGGAAGCGACGCACATTCCGGCTCCGGCGGCTCGTCGTTCGGCGGCGGCGGGGGAAAGTTCTAGGGCAGCACCTGAGAATATGCACCAAGCCGGAGGCAGTGCCTCCGGCTTGCGGTGGTTTTATGGGAAAATGAGGGTATCGATGGAGCGTTGCAGGGGAGCGGCTGCAAGTGGAAAATTGAAAATGGAGAGTGGAAAGTTTTGCAAGGCTGCCGGTTGCGCGTTGTAGGGGAGCGGCATGCCGCTCCCGGCGCAGCACCGGCGCAATCAACAGGCTGTCGTTAAAATGGTAAAAGCCTCCGATTTGTCATTGCGAGGAGGCCGCAGGCCGACGTGGCAATCTCGCAGTACAATGGTAGATAGCAGGAAGGCCTCGGCGAATTCGCAAGCTGTTGCAGGAGATTGCCACGGGCGCAAAGCGCCCTCGCAATGACAAATCTGAAAGCTTTTCTCTCTTCACATTCTACTCTCAACCCTCCACACTCCACCGGCCTTGTCACATCATCCTCTGCAGCTTCTTCAGCGCATTCTCAAACTCCTCCGGCAGGGGGCAGGAGAGCGTCATCTCCTCGCCGGTGCGGGGGTGCAGGAACGTCAGCTCCTTCGCGTGGAGGCACTGCGAATGCAGGCCGAGCTCCGGCTTGCCGATGCCGTAGACGGGGTCGCCCGCGATGGGGTGGCGGATCCAAGCCATGTGCACGCGGATCTGGTGCGTGCGGCCGGTCTCGAGGCGGCAGCGCAGGTGCGTATACTGCCCGTAGCGCGCGATGACCTCCCAGTGCGTCACGGCCTCGCGGCTGTTCTTCTCCGTAACGGCCATGCGCTTGCGATCGCGCGGGTCGCGGCCGATGGGCGCATTGACCGTGCCGCTGTCCTCGCGGAAGCCGCCGCGGACGATGCACTCATAGGTGCGGCGCAGCGTGTGGTCGCTGAGCTGGGCGGCAAGGCGCTGGTGGGCAAAATCGTTCTTCGCCACGATGAGCAGGCCGGTCGTGTCGCGGTCGATGCGGTGGACGATGCCGGGGCGGCGCTCGCCGCCCACGCCGGACAGGCTGTCGCCGCAGTGATAGAGCAGGGCGTTGACGAGCGTACCGTCCTCGTGCCCGGCGGCCGGGTGGACGACGAGGCCCTTCGGCTTATTGATGACGAGCACGTCCCCGTCCTCATAGACGATGTCGAGCGGGATATCCTGTGCAGCGGTCTCTACGGGCCGCGCCTCCGGCAGGGTGACTGCGTAGACGGCTCCGGCCTCCGTGCGCGCGTTTTTCCGCACGGGCGCGCCGCCGCAGGTCACGCTGCCCTCAGCGAGCAGGCGCTGCACGGCGCTGCGGGTCAGCTCCGGCAGGCAGCCCGCCAGAAAGACATCCACGCGCAGGCCATCCTGCGCTGCTGTGAATTCCATAATAAGCCCCCTCAGAGCCGCAGCGTGTCGCGCACGTCGCCGGAGAGCGTCTTCCAGGTGAACACGCCGTCCTCCAGCGTCATATAGCCATGCCAGCTCCCGGCCTTCGGGATGGAGACGGAGCCGGGATTCAGGACATAGATGCCGTCGCGCAGAGTGCGGCGGGGGATGTGCGTGTGGCCGTGGAGCAGGACGTCGCCCGGATGCAGGGGCGGCAGATGGTCCTCGTTAAAATGGTGGCCGTGCGTGGCATAGATAAGATGGCCCGCCGACTCGAGCAGGCAGTAGTCCGCAAGAACGGGGAAGGGCAGCACCATCTGGTCGACCTCGGCCTCGCAGTTGCCGCGCACACAGAAAATGTCGGCCTGCCGCTCCTGCAGCAGGGCGATGACCTCTTTCGGCGCATAGCCCTCGGGCAGGTCGTTGCGCGGGCCGTGATACAGCAGATCGCCGAGGAAGAGCATGCGCGGCGCTTCCTCGCGCTTCCAGGCCTCGAGGAGCTGGCGGCAGTAGTGGACAGAGCCGTGCAGATCCGAGGCAATGATCCATTTCATCGGTTTCTTCGTTCCTTTCCGTTGCAATTCTCCCCCGATCATACCACAAATGCGGCAAAACGGCAAGGAAAAACCTCTGGGGCAACAGCGCACAATTGCAGCTTCGGCCTTCGCCGGATCTTTTTTCGCCGATCTATCGGCTCGAAAGGCCTGATGTATTGCACAGCCGTTGGCGGCTTTGCCCCCTGCGGATACACAAAGCACTCTGCACGTTTCAAGCCTTGTCTTGACAAAAAGCTCTCGCCGAACGCTCTCGAGAAATAATGCGGTGCTTCCCGAATTATTTCGGACATCAGGGTTGACAAAGTCACTGTTTTCCCCTATACTGAATATCAGATTTTACGAAAGGAGGCGCGCAGAATGTCCTATCTGTACTTTGCAGCGGGTTCTATTTTGGTTCAGGGGACCGGTCTGTCGGTTTTGCGCGCCCGGAAGCGGGGATAAAAGGCCCTGTTTTGTTCCTTGTTGTGCGCTTCTCCGGCAGGAGAGGCGTTTTTTTGTTATGGCTGTACCGCATGATCGCAGCTTCGGCCTTCGCCGGATCTTTTTCGCCGATCCATCGGTTCGGAAAACTTGACGTACACAAAGTACGCCTGCGTTTTCCGAATCTTGGCTCGACAAAAAACCTCTCGCCGAATGCTCTCGCTGAATCATGCGGTCCTGCCTGTGAAATTTCCATTTTGACGGGCAGAGAAGCCCATGGACTTCAAGCCGCTACAGTCAGCATATCAACATCCCCCGGCAATCAGAAAAAAGGAGAGATCTTCTATGGAAACGCAATCGATCCCGTGGCGGGAGAAGGTGCAGCTCATTGTGCGCTTTCTGCGCGGCAGCATCCACTATTTTGTCGTGGCCCTGCTGTGCGCCTGCCTCGGGATGGTATTCAATGCCCTCACGCCGCAGGTCATCCGCCTGACGGTGGACTCCATCCTCGGCGCGGAGCAGCCGTCGCTCCCGGCGTTTCTGCAGCCGCTTCTGCCGCTGCTGCAGGCGCAGAAGCTCCACGCGCTGTGGCTCGCGGCCGCGGCCGTACTGCTGCTGGCCCTGCTGCGCGGCTTCTGCAACTATGGCCAGCGCACGCAGCTTTCGCGCGGGTCAGAGTCGTTCGTCAAGCGTATCCGCGACGGGCTGTATGACCACATCCAGCACCTGAGCTTTTCGTGGCACACGGCCCACTCCACGGGCGAGATCATCCAGCGCTGTACCTCGGACGTCGACGTCATCCGCACGTTCGTGTGCAACCAGCTCGTCGAGGTCGTGCGCACGGTCTTCCTCATCATTTTATATCTCGTCATCATGTTCCGGATGAACGTGCAGCTGTCGTTCGTGGCGCTGGCGTTCATCCCGATCGTCGGTCTGTCGTCCGGTGTGTTCTACCGGCGCATTTCCGGCCGCTTTCAGGCGGCGGACGAGGCCGAGGGCGATCTGACGACCTGCGCGCAGGAGAACCTGACCGGCGTGCGCGTTGTGCGTGCCTTCGGCCGCGAGCGCTTCGAAACGGACCGCTTCTGCGAAAAGAACGAGAAATTTGCCAGCCTGTGGATCCGCCTCGGCCGCCTGCTCTCGGTCTACTGGGCCTCCGGCACGCTGCTGACGTGCCTGCAGGTCATGGTCATCATCGTCTGCGGCATCGTCGAAAGCGTGCACGGCAATATGACGCTCGGCGAATTTCTCGCCTTCATCAGCTATAACGAGGCCCTGTCGTGGCCGGTCCGTTCGCTCGGCCGCGTGCTTTCGGACATGAGCAAGGCGGGCGTGTCGCTCGACCGCGTGGGCTATATCCTGCGCGCGCCGGAGGAGAAGGACGCGCCCGAGGCCGCGCCGCACAGCGCGGAGGGTGACATCGTCTTTGACCATGTGACGTTCGGCTACGGCGAGACGCCCGTGCTGCAGGACGTCTCGTTCACGATCCCGCAGGGAAGCACGTTTGCCATCCTCGGCGGCACCGGCTCGGGCAAGAGTACGCTCGTGCATCTGCTCGACCGGCTGTACGACCTGCAGGAGGGCCGCATCACCATCGGCGGCGTGGACATCCGCAGCTTTACGCGCGAGAGCCTGCGCAGCCAGATCGGCCTTGTGCTGCAGGAGCCGTTCCTGTTCTCGCAGACCATCCGCGAGAACATCGCCGCCACGCGCCCCGGCGCGCCGCAGGAGGAGCTGCGCAGCGCCGCGGCCATTGCCTGCGTGGACGAGGCCATCTGCGAATTCCCGGAGGGCTATGAGACGCTCGTGGGCGAGCGCGGCGTGACGCTGTCCGGCGGGCAGAAGCAGCGCGTGGCCATTGCGCGCATGCTGATGCAGAGGGCGCCCATCATGGTGTTTGACGACTCGCTCTCGGCCGTGGACGCCGAGACGGACGCAAAGATCCGCGCCGCCCTGCACGAATCGCTCGGCAAGGCGACGGTGCTGCTCATCTCCCACCGCGTAACGACACTCATGCAGGCCGACTGCATCCTCGTGCTCGACGGCGGCCGCGTCTCGGAGCTGGGTACGCACGCCGAGCTCATCGCCAAGCCCGGCATTTACCGCGATATCTATGACATCCAGATGAGCAGCGACGACCGCCGCCTGCTCGGAAAGGAGGGAGTCTGATGCCTGCCTTTGATGAACAGGACTATACCAAATCGTTCCAATGGGGCATCTGGAAGCGCCTGATGCCCGTCATGCGGCCATACCGCCGCGATTTTGCGGGCATGTTCGCCTTCAACCTGATCACGGCCGCCATCGACGTCGTGCTGCCGCTGTTCCAGCGCTATGCCATCTCAAATTATATCGAGGCCGGGACACTGTCGGGCCTGCTGCCCTACACACTGTGCTATTTCGGCGTCATCCTGCTGCAGGCCCTGTCCGTTGTGGCCTTTGCGCGCAACTCCATGAAGATCGAGATGTGCGCCGGGCGCGACATGCGCGCGAACCTCTTCACGCACCTGCAGACGCTGTCGTTCTCGTTCTATAACGTCACGCCGGTGGGCTATCTGCTCAGCCGCGTCATGAGCGACACCTCGCGCATCGCCTCCATGGTCGCGTGGAACCTGACGGATATCCTCTGGGCCATGTTCTATGTGCTCGGCACGTTCGCCGCGATGCTGCTGCTCAACTGGAAGCTCGCCCTTGTCGTTATCGTCATCGTGCCGGTCATCGCCGTGCTCACGGGCTATTTCCAGAACCGCATCCTGCACTGGAACCGCCGCGTCCGCAAGCTGAACTCCCGCATCACCGGCGCGTTCAATGAGGGCATCACCGGCGCGAAGACGTCGAAGACCCTCGGCATCGAGGAGCAGAACACGGCCTCGTTCCGCGCGCTGACAAAGGAGATGCACGACTGCGGCATCCGTGCTGCGCGGCTGAACGCCGTGTATATCCCCCTCGTGCTGTTCTGCTCCACGGCGGCCGTGGCCATCGTGCTGCTGCGCGGCGGCTATATGGTGCAGGAGCAGGTGCTGCAGATCGCCACGCTCTCGGCCTTCACGACCTACGCCGTCGGCATTTTCGAGCCGATCCAGATGACGGCCGCGAATATCGCGGAATTCATCTCGCTGCAGGCCTCCATCGAGCGCGTGACGGGCCTGCTGGACGAAAAGCCGCAGATCGCCGACACGCCGGAGGTCATCGCCCGCTACGGCGATGCCTTCCACCCCAAGCGCGAAAACTGGGAGCCGCTGCGCGGCGACATCGAGTTCCGCGACGTCACGTTCCGCTACCCGGACGGCGGCGAGGACGTGCTGTCGCACTTCTCCCTGAAAATCCCCGCCGGGACGACCGTCGCCATCGTCGGCGAGACCGGTGCGGGCAAGAGCACGCTCGTGAACCTCGCCTGCCGCTTTTTTGAGCCGACGTCCGGCCAGATCCTCATCGACGGCCGGGACTACCGTGAGCGCAGCCAGCTGTGGCTGCACTCGAACATCGGCTATGTGCTGCAGAATCCGCACCTGTTCTCCGGCACGATCCGCGAGAACATCCGCTACGGCCGTCTGGACGCCACGGACGCCGAGGTCGAGGCAGCGGCGCGGACCGTTTCGGCCGATCAGGTCGCGGCCAAGCTCGAAAAGGGCTGGGACAGCGACGTCGGCGAGGGCGGCGACCGCCTGTCCACGGGCGAAAAGCAGCTGATCTCCTTTGCGCGCGCCGTGTTGGCCGATCCGCGCATCTTCGTGCTCGACGAGGCGACGTCCTCCATCGACACGCAGACGGAGCAGCTTATCCAGAACGCCATCGACCACCTGCTGCGCGACCGCACGTCGTTCCTGATCGCCCACCGCCTGTCCACCATCCGCAAGGCGGACCTCATCCTCGTCGTGCGCGACGGCCGCATCGTCGAGCAGGGCAGGCACCTGGAGCTGCTGCAGAAGGGCGGCTATTACCACGACCTCTATACCCGCCAGTTTGCCGAGGAAAGCGCCGCAAGAATTTTGAAGTAAGGCAGTGAAATTGTAGGGGCCGGGCTGTCCCCTCCCGGTGCCGCACCAGTGTAATAAACAGGCTGCCGTTAAAATGGTAACGGCCCCCGACTTGTCATTGCGAGGCCCTAACGGGGCCGTGGCAATCTCGGGGAGGCAGTTGCGATTTCGCCCGAACTTGCCTGTTATCCAACCGGACACTGCGAGATTCCCACGTCGCTTCGCTCCTCGGAATGACACATCAGGCGGGTGCCGTGGTGCACCAGTGCCCTTCTGCGGTTGAATTGTCCCCTACAAGGCGCTCAATGAGCGCCGCTACAGACGCAATCGGTTGGTACGTTTTATCGTTACCCTGTACGGGCTGCAAGTGCCTGCACGAGATTCCCACGTCGCTTCGCTCCTCGGAATGACACATCAGGCGGGTGCCGTGG
>OKSB01001793.1_pt1 | contig 20550 bp, 19 predicted proteins | sample 1601171 | NCBI WGS metagenome assembly OKSB01 (sample SAMEA3541496, study PRJEB24748) | human gut metagenome | biome: human gut; feature: human-associated habitat; material: faeces | place: China | collected 2012 | reverse complement strand
GAGGAGCTGGACCTGACCTACATCTTCATCGGACACGATCTGAGCGTGGTGCGCCACATCTCTGACCAGGTGGCAGTGCTCTATCTGGGGAAGATCATGGAGCTGACAGACAGTGACGAGCTATACCGCACCCCCTTACATCCCTATACCCAGGCGCTGATCTCCGCCGCCCCCATCCCAAACCCAACCGTGGACCGCACCCGGGAGCGCATTTTGCTGGAGGGAGAGATTCCCAGCCCCATCCACCCGCCGCAGGGGTGCCGATTCTGTACCCGGTGCAAGTACGCGGACGAACGGTGCTGTGCGGAGGAGCCGCCTTTGGTGGATGTGGGTAACGAACATCTCGTGGCCTGCCACCGTGTTGCCGGCGGCTGAAAGGAGGAGCCTAAAATGGGAAAGTATATCGGCAAACGCATTCTGCTGCTGGTTCCGGCGGTGTTTCTGGTGTGCGTCATTGTGTTCGCGCTGATGCGGCTGGTACCCGGAGACGCGGTGGACAGCATTATCTACAAGTACAGCAGCATGGGCATCTCCGCCGACCGGGCAGAGGTAGAGGCCATGCTGGGCCTGGACCAGCCGGCAGTGGCACAGTTTTTCACTTGGCTGAAAGGAGTGCTCACAGGTGATCTGGGGGATTCCCTATTTGAGTATGAGTCTGTGGCCTCTATCATTGGTCGACAACTCCCGGTGACGCTGGAGCTGGGGGGCAAGTCCCCGGTCATCGTGGCCCCGGACGCCGACCTGGACCTGACCGCCAAGCGCCTGGTGTGGGGAAAATTCCTCAACGCGGGACAGACCTGTGTGGCCCCGGACCACGTATGGGTGCGCCCGGAGCAGCGGGATGCGCTGGTGGAGCGGATGGGCCGCTATATCGGCAGATTTTACGGTCCCGCCCCCCTGGAGGGGGAGGACCTGCCCCGCATCGTGAACCGGAAGCACTACGACCGGCTCTGCGCCCTGCTGAGCAGCGGGCGCACCGCCCTGGGCGGACAGACCGACCCGGACCGGCTGCGCATCGCCCCCACGGTGCTGGTGGATGTGTCCGAGGACGAGCCGGTGATGGGTGAGGAGATCTTCGGTCCCATCCTGCCCGTGCTCACCTACGACGATCTGGATGGGCTCCTCTCCCACCTTCAGGAGAGGCCCTCCCCACTGGCCCTCTATCTCTTCACCCGCAGCCGCGAGACGGAACGGCGGGTCCTGGGCGCCCTGCGTTTCGGCGGCGGCTGCGTCAACGACGCGGTGGTCCACCTGGCTGTGAGCGGCCTCCCCTTCGGTGGCGTGGGGGAGAGCGGCATGGGCGTCTACCATGGAAAAGCGGGCTTCGACACCTTTACCCACTGCAAGAGCGTGCTCCGCCGGGGGCGGCTGGATTTTCCGCTGCGGTATCCGCCCTGCGACGACAGAAAGATCGGACTTTTAAAAAAGCTGATGAGATAGGGAGAGAAGAAGGAATGGCAAAGCTATACTTCCGTTACGGGGTCATGGGCTCCAGCAAGACGGCCAATGCCCTGATGGTGCGCTACAACTACGAGGAGCGCGGCCAGGAGGCCCTGCTGGTGAAGCCGGAGCTGGACCAGCGGGACGGCGCCAAATTCGTGGCCTCCCGCATGGGCCTGTCCCATACGTGCATCTACTTTTCCGAGCTCCAGGCCATGCCGGAGGAGAAGGTGCGGGGTTACGCCTGCGTCATCGTGGACGAGGCCCAATTTCTGAGCCGGGACGAGGTACAGTATCTGGTGGGCGTAGTGGACGACTGGAACGTGCCCGTTATCTGCTACGGCCTGCGGGCCGACTTCGCCGGACAGCTCTTCCCCGGCTCCCAGGAGCTGCTGGCGGTGGCCGACATCATCGAGGAGGTCAAGACCATCTGCTGGTGCGGCAAAAAGGCCACCTACAACGCCCGTTTCGACCAGCACGGCAAGGTGCTCCGGGAGGGCGAGCAGGTGGTGCTGGGCGCCAATGACCAGTATATCGGCCTGTGCCGCAAGCACTGGCGGGAGGGAAACCTGGGCCCCGGCTTCCCCAGGAAATGACGCTATTCCCCTGTGTTCCCGCCCCGGAAAAAGGCCTCCGCCCCCAGTTGGAGCCCCAGCAGGAGCCCGGCCTGAAACGCGTATTGGCCGTGTCCCTCAACGGGATTTTGCTTCAGGTGCTCCGGCCAGCGCCTGGGCTCCGGTCCTCCCACCCAATAATGGTATAAGAGCTCTATGATGTACGACATAAACACACCCCATTTACACAGACTTATGTGTAAAACACTTTATCACACATAACTCTGTGTGTCAAGGAGGATACCCATGTTTTCAGAAAAGATACGGATTCTTCGTAAAGAAACCGGTCTTACTCAGATGGGCGCAAGCGAGAAAATCGGTATATCTTGGCGTACCTATCAAGATCTAGAGGCTGGAAAAAAGCCCAGCTATGATACTATGCTCAAAATAGCCGACTACTTCAACGTCTCCGTGGACTGGCTGATGGGCCGCACGGAGAACCGGAAGGTACAGCCGTAATGGTCTGCAATCTCTGCCCCCGCCGCTGCGGCGCCGTGCGCACCGAGACCCACGGCGCGGGACGGTGCCGGATGCCCGCAGCGCCGGTGCTGGCCCGGGCCGCCCTCCACCGGTGGGAAGAGCCCCCCATCTCAGGGACCCGGGGCTCCGGCACGGTGTTCTTCTCCGGCTGCCCGCTGGACTGCGTGTTTTGCCAGAACGACGCCATCAGCCACCGGGACTTCGGCCGGGCCGTCACGCTGGAGCGGCTGCGGGAGATCTGCCTGGACCTGGCCGCCCAGGGGGCTCACAACATCAATTTCGTCAACCCCACCCACTTCGCCCATGTAGTGGCCCGGCTCCTGGACGATCCCCTCCCCGTTCCGGTGGTATGGAACTCCGGCGGCTACGAGCGGGTGGAGACCCTGCGGAGCCTGGAGGGGAAGGTGGACGTCTACCTCCCCGACTTCAAGTACCTCACCCCGGCCCTGGCCGGACGGTACTCCGGCGCGGAGGACTATCCGCGGTACGCCGCCGCCGCCATCCTGGAGATGGTCCGGCAGACCGGGCCCTGCGTCCTGGAGGACGGGCTGCTCAAGCGCGGGACGGTGATCCGGCACCTGATCCTCCCCGGCCGGCTCCATGAGGCCAAGGCCGTCATGGACTGGGTGGCCCGACACTTCCCTCCGGACACGGTGCTCTTCTCCCTCATGAGCCAGTATGTGCCCCTGGGGCGGGCGGCGGCGTTCCCGGAGATCGACCGGCGGCTGCGCCCCTCCGAGGCCAGAAGCGCCCTGGCGTATCTGGAAAACCTGGGACTGACGGGCTTCTGCCAGGAGACGGCCTCCGCCGACGCCGAATTCATCCCCCCTTTCGACCTGACGGGCGTGGACCCCATTTGAATATGCAGCAAAAAAGGTCCCGCGCCTCTGGGCGCGGGACCTTCTCTTGTTTGTGAAAAGGGGATTTCTTACTTCACGCCCATCCAGCCGGAGATGACCATACGCTGGACCTCAGAGGTGCCCTCGTAGATCTCGGTGATCTTGGCGTCGCGCATGAAGCGCTCGAAGGGATACTCGCGGGTGTAGCCGTAGCCGCCCACCAGCTGCAGCGCGCGGCGGGTCACGTCGCTGGCGACCTCGGAGGCCATCAGCTTGCCCATAGCGGCCAGGTGGCTGTAGGGCTCGTGATCCTGCTTGGCCTGCGCGGCGCGGTAGATGAGCAGACGGGCGCCGTCCAGCTTTGCCTGCATATCGGCCAACTGGAACTGGGTGTTCTGGAACTGGCTGATGCGCTTGCCGAACTGCACGCGCTCCTTGGTGTACTTCACGCACTCGTCAATGGCGGCCTGCGCGATGCCCAGGGCCTGGGCGCCGATGCCGATACGGCCGCCGTCCAGGGTGGTCATGGCGATCTTGAAGCCCTTGCCGACCTCACCCAGCAGGTTCTCCTTGGGCACGATGCAGTCCTCAAAGACCAGCTCGCAGGTGGAGGAGCCGCGGATACCCATCTTCTTCTCGTGGGAGCCGACCTTGAAGCCGGGGAAATCGCGCTCCACGATGAAGGCGGAGATGCCCTTGGTGCCCAGGCTCTTGTCGGTCATGGCGAAGACCACGAACACATTGGCGAACCCGGCGTTGGTGATGAAGATCTTGGAGCCGTTCAGGACCCAGTGGTCGCCCTTATCCTCGGCCACGGTCTTCTGCATGGCGGCGTCCGTGCCGGCGCCGGGCTCGGTCAGGCCGAAAGCGCCCAGCCACTCGCCGGAGCAGAGCTTGGACAGGTACTTCTCCTTCTGGGCCTCGGTGCCGTACTCGCTGATGGGCCAGCAGCACAGAGAGCTGTGGGCGGACACCATGACGGAGGTGGTGGCGCAGTGCTTGGCCAACTCCTCACAGGCGCCGATGTAGGTGACATAGCTCATGCCGGCGCCGCCGACCTCTTCGGGATAGGCGATGCCCATCATGCCCATATCGGCCAGCTTGTGCCAGGTCTCCTCGGGGAAACGCTCGGTCTCGTCGATCTCAGCGGCGATGGGGGCGACTTCCTTCAGGCAGAAGTCATGCAGCATGTCCAGAACGTCCTGCTCGTCCTGATTGAAGTGGAAATTCATACAAAATCCCTTCCTTTTTTCATGATTATCCCAAACAGGGGCAATGACTCTTAGGCGCGGGCCTTCTTGATCTCCTCAGTGAGGACGGGGAGGACCTCAAAGAGGTTGCCCACCACACCGTAGTCGGCCACGTCGAAGATGGGGGCCTCGGGGTCCTTGTTGATGGCGACCACCACGTCGGAGCCGCTCATACCGGCCAGATGCTGAATGGCGCCGGAGATGCCGCAGGCGATGTACAGCTTGGGGCCGACGGTCTTGCCGGTCTGGCCCACCTGATGGCTGTGGGGGATCCAGCCCGCGTCAACCGCCGCGCGGGAAGCGCCCACAGTGGCGCCCAGCACGCCGGCCAGAGCCTTGATGGGCTCGAAGCCCTCGGGGCCGCCCACACCGCGGCCGCCGGACACGATAATCTCCGCGCCCTCCAGGTCCACGCTCTCGCTGTCCATATCCTTGATCAGCTCCAGCACCTGGGTGCGGATATCCTTGGCATCCACATGGATGTCTTCCTTGATGATCTCGGCCTTCGCCTCGCCGGCCTCGCCCTTCTTGAATACGCCGGGACGGACGGTGCCGATCTGGGGACGGTGATCGGGGCACAGGATGGTGGCCATCAGGTTGCCGCCGAAAGCGGGACGGGTCCAGGCCACGTTGCCGCTCTCGGGGTCGATGTCCAGCGCGGTGCAGTCGGCGGTCAGGCCGGTCTTCAGACGGCAGGACACGCGGGGGCCCAGGTCACGGCCGTTGTTGGTCGCACCGATGAGCATGCTGGTGGGGCCGTACTTCTCCACCAGGCTCACCAGAGCAATGGCGTAGGCGTCGGTGCTGAAGTGGGCGTACTCGGGGCCCTCCACCACGATCACCTTGTCGGCGCCCTGGGCGCTGGCCGCATTCACAGCGGCCTCCACATTGTTGCCGATGACCACGGCCACCAGCTCGCCGCCCTGCTTGCCGACCATCATCCGGCCGGGGGTCAGCAGCTCCAGGCCCACGTTCTTCGCGGTGCCGTCCTCATTGGTCTCTACAAATACCCAAAGATCCTTGGTCTTAGCTTCCATTGTTATCTCCCCCTCCCTCAGATAATGCTGGCGTCGCTCAGCAGCTGGAACAGCTTCTTCGCGGAGTCTTCAGCAGTCTCTTCCTTGATCTTCACGCCGCCGCTCTTCTTCTGCGGCACGAAGGTCTTCTTCACCTTGGTGGGAGAGCCCTTCAGACCGGCCTGCGTCAGGTCGATGGTGGGCAGGTCCGCTGCGGTGAGAGTGGGAATCTCGGCGCGGTTGGCAGCCATCTTGCGCTTGATGGTGGGATAGCGGGGATCCCAGGCGGGCTTGGTGAAGGTCAGCAGGCAGGGCATCTTCACGCCGATGACCTCGACGCCCTCTTCCACTTCCTTCTTCACCTTCACGGTGTCGCCGTCCACCTCGGCCTCCAGGCCGTAGGTCACCTGGGGCAGGCCCAGATGCTCCGCGATCTCGGGGCCGACCTGGGCGGTGTCGCCGTCGATGGCCTGCTTGCCGCAGAAGATGATGTCAAACTTGCCTTCCAGCTCCTCCACCTTCTTGATGGTCTCGCTGATGATGTAGCTGGTGGCCAGGGTGTCGGAACCACCAAAGGCCCGGTCGCTGACCAGATACGCCTTGTCGGCCGCGATAGCCAAGGACTCCTTCAGCACGGCCTTCGCCTGCTCGGGACCCATGGAGAGCACCACGATCTTGGCGGAGGGGTCGGCATCCTTGATCCGGGCCGCGGCTTCCAGGGCATAGCCGTCAAACGGATTCAGGATGGAGGGGACGCCTGCGCGGATCAGGGTATTGGTGACCGGGTCGATCTTGATTTCCGTCGTATCCGGCACCTGCTTGACGCATACAAGCATGTTCATTGGTTCTTTTCCTCCTATTACGTTTTTTGGGACTGCGGCATACACCGGGTCCCATGGCGTTTTTCAAGTTCTTCCCAACAAATGGGCGCACTTGTCCAAAGCCATTTTTCCCATGGAACATCATATACCGGGACGGGCCCATTGTCAATTGGAAAACCATTGGTGCTACCAGATTTTTAGAAATTTTCCTGACCTCAAATCCCACTCTTTGGCATTTTATACAAACTTTCCGTTCCAAATCTGGGCAATTCAACTGTGTCTCTCCCATTCTACTTTTTCTCTTTACATTGGTAGTTTATCGTGGTACTATGTTAAAGTCCTCGGGCGCGTCCCGACACAACCTGACAAAATGGAGGATACTTGTATGCTGAAGAAAAATCGTCTCGCTGCGCTGCTCCTGGCGCCGTGTCTGTGCCTGTCCCTGGCCGCCTGCTCCGGCGGCAATTCGGCGGCCACCCCCGCGCCCGCCGACACCGAGCCGGTGGAGACCATCGGCGGCGCTGACGGCCCCACGGACATCCTGCTCACCGAGGAAGAAAGCGATGTGGCCTACATCCAGGACAAGGGCACGCTGGTAGTGGGCATCACCAACTTTGAGCCCATGGATTACCGCGATGCGTCCGGCGAATGGATCGGCTTCGACGCCGATATGGCCAAGGCCTTTGCCGAGTCCCTGGGCGTGGAGGCGGAGTTCGTTGAGATCAATTGGGACAATAAGGTCCTGGAGCTCGACGGCAAAAACATCGACTGCGTGTGGAACGGCATGACCCTCACCGACGAGGTAAAGAGCGCCATGTCCACCGGCAACGCATACTGCCTCAACGCGCAGGTGGTGGTGGTCCCCGCCGGCAAGGCCGCTGATTACCAGACGGAGGAGAGCCTCAAGGACCTCTCCTTTGCCGTGGAGTCCGGGTCCGCCGGCGAGGACGAGGTGGAGCGGCTGGGCTGCAGCTTCACGCCCGTCCAGACCCAGGCCAACGCGCTCCTGGAGGTCAAGGCCGGCACCTCCGACGCCGCCATCATCGACCTGCTGATGGCGGGCGCCATGATCGGCGAGGGCACCAGCTACCCCGACCTCACCTACACCGTCAAGCTCAACAGTGAGGAATACGGCGTGGGCTTCCGCAAGGGCTCCGATCTGGCTGAGGCCTTCAACACGTTCTGGGAGGCCGCCTATGCCGACGGCACCGTGATGACCGCCGCCGAGACCTACGGCGTGCAGGAGTCCCTGATCGAACCCGACTGAGCTCCGCCCGGCATCTCCCCCAACTTCATAAGGTGAGGTCGATTCCATGTTTTTCGACGACCCTGCGCTGCGCATCGTCGTACAGGCGCTGAACAGCGGCTTTCTCAAAACATTGCAGCTTTTTGCCACCACTCTGGTCGGCGCCATCCCGCTGGGGCTCATCATCGCCTTCGGCTCCATGAGCCGTTTCCCGCCTCTGCGCTGCCTGACCAAGACGATGGTGTGGATCATTCGTGGCACACCCCTGATGCTTCAGCTCATGATCATCTACTATGTCCCGGGCCTGAAGGGGTTCCCCATCTGGGGCGGCGGAGAGCACGGCCGCTTCCTGGCGTCCAGCGTGGCCTTTATCTTCAATTACGCCTGCTACTTCTCCGAGATCTACCGGGGCGGCATCGCGGGCGTGCCCCAGGGGCAGTATGAGGCCGGGCAGGTGCTGGGCATGACCCGGGGGCAGATCTTTTTCCGGGTCACGCTGCTGCAGATGATCAAGCGCATTGTCCCCCCCATGTCCAATGAAGTCATCACCCTGGTCAAGGACACCTCCCTCTCCCGCATCATCGCCCTGCAGGAGATCATCTGGATGGGCGAGTCCTTCCTCAAGGGAAATCAGGGCTACTCCGGCCTGGTGTGGCCCCTGTTCTTCACTGGACTCTACTACCTGATCTTCAACGGCGTGGTGACCGTGCTGCTGGGCCGGCTGGAAAAGAAGCTGGACTACTTCCGGGCATAAGGAGGGGACGATATGGCGATTTTAGACGTTTCACATATCAGCAAGGCCTTTGGGAATACCGAAGTGCTCCGGGACATCAGCTTCTCTCTGGATCCCGGCCAGGCCCTGGCCATCATCGGCTCCTCCGGCTCCGGCAAGACCACGCTTCTGCGATGCCTCAATTTCCTGGAGACGCCGGACCAGGGGCGCATCGCCGTCCGGGACGAGGTCCTCTTCGACGCCGGAGATCCGGCCACCCGGCGGGAGAGCGAGATCCGGAAGAAACGGCTCCATTTCGGTCTGGTCTTTCAGTCCTTCCACCTCTTTCCCCAGTACACGGCCCTCCAGAATGTGATGCTGGCCAGCCAGCTTCTGGCCCAGGAGCGCCCGGATTTCAGAGCCCACAAAAAAGACATCCTCGCGGACATCGAGGCCGCTGCCAGGGAGCTGCTGCATCAGATGGGCCTCAGCGACAGGGCCGACCACTACCCGCATCAGCTCTCAGGAGGCCAGCAGCAGCGGGTGGCCATCGCCCGGGCGCTGGCCCTGGCGCCGGATATTCTCTGCTTTGACGAGCCCACCTCGGCCCTGGACCCAGAGCTCACCGGAGAAGTGCTCAGGGTCATCCGCGGGCTGGCGGAAAAGCACACCACCATGGTCATCGTCACCCACGAGATGGCCTTCGCCCGCGATGTCGCCGACCAGGTCATCTTTATGGACGGCGGCGTCATTGTGGAGCAAGGTCCCCCGGAGGCGGTCATCGGGCATCCCCGTGAGGAGCGCACCCAGCAGTTTTTGTCCCGGTACGCACAGAATTGAATCAAACGGCTGGCCCCGGCATTGTATGCCGGGGCCCCTTTTTATTCTTTCGGCTCACCGGCGTATAGAATCCTGAGGGACCTAGAAAAATTTATTTTGAAATTCCCTTGACAAGCGCGCACACATCCGATATAGTATTCACATAAATAATAATAATAATTACTATTATTAAAAGGAGAGACGACCATGCCTAACTTTGCCAATCCCTTTCAGGGTAATGTAGACCGCAAGCTGACCAACGCCGAGCTCATGCAGGCCCTCCGCCTGGATATCGCGGGGGAGCTGGAGGCCATTTTCCTGTACGACGCCCACTATCTCGCCACCGACGATCCGGTGGCCAAAGCCGTCCTGGCGGATATCCGGGACGAAGAAAAGGTCCATATGGGGGAGCTCATCACCCTGATGCGCCACCTGGACCCCAGAGAGGCCGAGCTTTTCCTGGACGGCGAGTCCGAGGTCAGGGAGCAGCTGGAGGAGCTGGGGATCATCGGAGAGAGCATTCCCGCACCCGCCGCCGGGCCCACGGTCGGCAGCCTGGTGGAAGAATAATTGGAAAGGAGTATGAATCATGGACTATTTAGCCAGAGAGAGCGCACCCTTCTCCCCTGAGACGTGGGAGAAAATCGACAGTGCCGTGATCGACAATGCCAAGAAGCATATGGTCTGCCGCCGCTTTCTGAACATTTACGGCCCCCTGGGGCCCGGCGCCTCCACCGTACCTGTGGACGGCCCCAACAAGGCGGAATCCCTGGAAAACGGCCTGGGCCGCATCACCGGCCGGAAGCTGGTGGAGCTGCCGCAGTTCTATGAGGACTTTACCCTGCTATGGCGGGATATTGAGGAGTCCGAAAAGCTGGACCGCCCGCTGGACCTCTCCGCCGCCGCCTCTGCCGCCCAGCGCAGCGCCAAGCGCGAGGATGAGCTGATCTTCTTCGGAAACAAGGCGCTGGGGGCCGAGGGTCTTATGACTGCCGCCGGCTCTTACAAGATCAAGCGCGGCACCTGGAATGAGGGCGAGGACGCCTACAAGGATGTGGCTCATGCCATCGCCTATCTCTCCAGCAACAGCAAGCTGGGCCGCTACGCCCTGGTCCTCAGCCCCGAGCTCTATTTGGACCTCCAGCGCCTCCAGCCCAATGTGGGGCTTTTGGAGCTGGACCGCATCTCCAAGCTGGTGGGAGGCCGTGTGTATCCCGCCGGCCCCTTTGGTACCGGGAAGGCCGCACTCGTGTGCGCCGAACCCCAGTATATGGATCTGGCCGTGGGTGTGGATCTCTCCGTGGGTTATCTGGAGCTCAAGGACTTCAACCACAGTTTCCGTATCCTGGAGACCGCGGCGCTGCGCATCAAGGACCCCAGCGCCATCGTGGCATTCGAATGATCCTTCCGTAAAAAACAAAAGCGCCCGCGTACCATGGAACTGGTACGCGGGCGCTCTGATTTCGCTCGCTTTTCTTCCAAACGACATGCAGGAACTTCGGAGCGTGTCCGGCCCCTGTTTCTTGGCAGGGGAAAGCAATTCCCTGCGGCGCGCTCCATCCGGGGATGGGTGCAAAAGGCAAGCGCCTCAGACCTCCATGATGACAGGCAGGATCATCGGATTGCGCTTGGTTTTTTTGTAAAGGAACCCGGACAGGTCGTTTTTGATCTCGCCCTTGATGGCGGCCCAGTCGGTGGTATGGGTTTTCTCGCACCGCTCCAGCGCCTCCATGGCCACACGCCTGAGCTCCTCCATCAGCCCCTCGGACTCTTTCACGTACACAAAGCCACGGGTGATGATGTCCGGGCCGGAGACCACGGCTCCGTTTTCGCCGGACATAGAGGTGACCACCACGATCATGCCGTCCTCGGCCAGATGCTTCCGATCCCGGAGCACCACACTGCCCACATCGCCCACGCCGTATCCGTCCACAAAGACCTTTCCGGCGGGGACCGTGCCGTTGAGCTTGATGGAGTTGGAGGTCAGCTCAATGACCTTTCCGATATCGCTGATGACGATGTGGCGGGGGTCCATGCCCATCTCCTGGGCCAGCTTGGCGTGGACTTTCAGGTGCCGCTGCTCACCGTGGAGCGGGATAAAGAACTTGGGTTTGATCAGCGCATGGATGATCCTCAGCTCATCCTGGCAGGCGTGGCCGGAGACATGGAGCTCCCCCACCCGCTCGTTGACCACTTCGGCCCCCTTGCGGTAGAGTTCGTTGACCACGTTGCCGATGGAATTTTCATTTCCAGGGATGGCGGAGGCGGAGATGATGACCCGGTCTCCCGCCTGGATGTCCACCTGCCTGTGGGTGGAGAAGGCGATCCGGGTGAGGGCAGACATGGTCTCGCCCTGGCTGCCGGTGGTGATGATGCAGATTTTGTTCTTGGGAAGTCCCTTGATATGGTTAAGGTCCACCAGCGTCCCCTCCGGGACGTTCATATAGCCCAACTCGGTGGAGACCCGCAGGGCATTCTCCATACTGCGGCCTGTAACGGCCACCTTGCGGCCGTACTTTGCCGCGACGGATATGACCTGCTGGATGCGGTCCACATTGGAGGCGAAGGTGGTAACGATGATGCGGGACTCGCAGTTGCGGAACAGCGCGTCGAAAGAGGCGCCTACGCACCGCTCGCTTTTGGTATAGCCGGGCCGCTCCACGTTGGTGGAGTCGCACAGGAGGGCCAGTACGCCCTTCTTCCCCAGCTCGCCCAGACGGGCCAGATCGATCATGCCGCCCTGGATGGGGGTGGAATCGATCTTGAAGTCGCCGGTGTGGATACAGGTGCCCACCGGTGTTTTGATGGCGAAGGCCACCGCGTCGGCGATGGAATGGTTCACATGGATAAACTCCACACTGAACTTTCCAGCCTTTACCACCTCACCGGCCTCACAGGTGATGAGCTTGGTCTTGTCCAGCAGGCGGTGCTCCTCCAGCTTCAGCTTCACCAGCCCCGCCGTCATGCGGGTGGCGTAGATGGGGGCGTTGACGCTCCGCAGGAGATAGGGGATGGAGCCGATGTGGTCCTCGTGGCCGTGGGTGAGGAAGATGCCCCGAATCTTGTCCTGGTTTTTGATGAGATAGGTAAAGTCGGGGATAACCACGTCGATGCCGTACATGTCGTCGTCCGGGAAGCCCATGCCCACGTCCACCACGATGATGTCCCCGCCGTACTCGTATACGGTGAGGTTCTTGCCGATCTCGTTGAGACCGCCAAGAGAAATGATCTTCAGTTTTTCTGCCATAAAAGTAATCTTACACTCCTTATTTTACTGTACCAAAATGGATGGTATGTAGACATCGGAGCGCAGCAAAGCACAGACGTTTCCCCTCCGCGCTTTCCGGCCCTGCCTCGCCGGAAAGCGGGATGGCGGTCCGCCATGCTCCGCTCCATGTCCAATTTTGCCTTATATATCAGTGCCTAGCACATAAAGCCATATGAGATGACACTTTAGTATACCACAATGAGATATAAAAGTATACAAAAATTTTCCTCTCCGGCCCTTTGTGAGGGCGGAGTGGGGGCATTCCTTCCCGCCTATCCCTGTCGGTCCAGCTCGCGCACCCGGTCGGCATACTCTCTGCACAGCGCCTCGGCATCCTCCAGTGTGGCGGCCTCCACCGCTACCCGGAGCGCAGCCCGGCGGCTGAGGGGCGCCAGCCACACCACGCCTCCCCGGTCCTGGATGCGCACCCCCTCTCCGTTCTGCGCCCCCGCAGCCTCAGCCAGGTCCTGCATGACCTCTCCCCGGCTCCGCCGGAGGGGCACCTCCCGGCGGAGAACCACAAATTTGGGGACCCGCCCCGCCAGCGTGGAGAGCCGTTCCCCCGTCTGGCCCAGACGGGCACACAGCCGGACTGCGGCGAAGATCCCGTCCCGCAGCCAGGGAAGGGCGGCATAGACCTCCTCCGCTTCCGAACCGTCCCGGTCCAGGGCCAGGACCTCCCCGCCGCGTACGGCGGCCAGCGCCCGCACCGCCTCCGGCGCCCCCGCCGGGAGCGCCACGCGGCCTCCGCCGTTCTCCAGCTCGATGAGGCTGACCAGGGCCAGGACCCGCTCCGGCGGGAGGACCGTTCCCTCCTCATCCCATGCCGCCAGCCGGAGGCCGCCGTACTCCGCGGCAAAGCCGGGCACCCCCACGGCCTTCCGGGGCAGCACCACGCAGCCCAGCTCCTCCAGCGCCGAGCGGAGGAGCCGGTCGGCCGGCGTCTCCCCAGGCACGGAGACCGCCACCGGCGTCATGGAGGCCCCGGCATACCGGGCTCTGCGAGCCGCGTCGGCGGCGCAGGCGGAGGCTGTCCCCGTCACATGTTCCCAGGCTCCCACTCCGTCGGCGGACGCACGGCGGACCTCGCCCCGGAGAAGGGCGCCCTCCAGCTTGCGCTGCCGGGCCCGGGAGAGAGGCAGCCCCCGCCGGTCGAAAAAGTGGAGAAAGATCCTCTCCCCCTCCTGTTCCACAAAGAGGGAGGCGGGAAGAGCGTACCGCTCCGCCACCCAGGCCCCCACCGAGGGACATCCGCCGTCGTGGAGGAGTACCGCCGCGCCCGCCGCCGCCGCGCCGCATCCGGCGCAGCGGGCCAGCATCCGGGCACACTCGCCCCCTCCGTATCCCAGTCCCAGCCTGCCCTCTGCTCCCAGGGCCCCGCCCAGGGTCATCAGCAGCTCCGGACTCAGTTCCTCCTCCAGCGTGCCCCGTATCACGCCGCCGTCTCCAAAACAGGCGCGCCCCGTCCCGCCGCCGCTGACCAGAGAGGCCGTGAGCCGTGCCCCCTTCGGGACCTTTCTCCCCGGCCAGACCTTGACCCGTTCCATGAGGACGCTGTTCTCCCCCGCCATGCCCTCGGCTCCCAGCACCGTGCCCTCGTTGAGGACGGCTCCGGCCTGTGCCGCGGCGCCGCGGCACAGGATGGTGCCGTACAGCGTGCAGCGTTCCGCGACTTTGGCATTTTCCATCAGGACACTGCGCTGGACCAGACTCCTCCGGCCGACGAAGGCTCCCGGCCCTACCACGGCATGGGGGCCCAGGAGGCTCCCCTCTTCAATAGAGGCCCCCGGCCCGATCCAGCAGGGCGGCACCACCGTGATCCCACCGGGCAGCTCCTCCGCCGCCCAGATGCCGGGGCCCCGCTGGGGAAGTCCCATATCCATCGTCACCTTGCCCCCCAGCGCGTCGGCGGTACAGGCCAGATAGGCGCCGCAGTCCCCCATATCGCACCAATAGCCATCCGCTATGTGCCCATATAGGGGAGCGCCCTCCTCCAGAAGCGCCGGAAAAAGATCCTTGCCGAAGTCGCAGGCCCGCCCTTCCGGCACACGGTCCATGGCCCGCCGGGTAAGCAGGTATATCCCCGTGTTCACTGTGTTGGTAAAGACTTGGCCCCAGCTGGGCTTTTCAATGAACCGCTCCACCCGTCCGGTATCGTCAGTAAGGACCAGGCCGTATTCCAGCGGCTCCGGGTGGCGGTAGAGGACCAGTGTGGCGTCGGCACGGCTGGCCCGGTGAAAGCCCATGGCTGCCGACAGGTCCAGATCGCACACGGCATCCCCGCTGATCACCAGGAAGTCGTCTTCCCCCAGGTGGGACATGCAGTTTTTTACACTGCCCGCCGTGCCCAGGGGTTCCCGCTCCACAAAATAGGTCAGGCGCACCCCTAGCTCCGCGCCGTCTCCAAACCAGCTCTGCACCACCTCGGGCATGTATTGGAGGGTGACGCAGATATCCGTGATCCCATGGCGCTTGAGCAGGCCGATGATATGCTCCATGACCGGCCTGCCCAGAAGGGGCACCATGGGCTTGGGGAGCCCCAGGGTAATGGGGCGCAGACGGGTGCCCTCGCCTCCCGCCATAATGACTGCTTTCACAGGAAAACCATCCTCTCTCTTAAAAGGCGATTTTCCCTAGTATTGCCCTCCGGGACAAAATTAACACACGAAAGCCCTCTGTGCTGTGCTTCCTGACCTGCGCCCCTTTGGAGCAGATCCCACGGGGCCGCATTTCTGCGTCATGGCGGAAGGCGCCGCAAATCTTTAGTCCCAATACGACTTTTTTAAATAGTCGTATCAGGAGTATTGTATGGTATAAAGGGAGGGGATATCTCATGTTCACACGTCTGCGAGATTTGCGGGAGGACCATGATCTCAAGCAGGAGACCCTGGCGGCGGAACTCGGGATCCGGCAAACGACCTATTCCAAATATGAGCTCGGCAAGATTGCCGTCCCCGCTTCCGCGCTGATCCGAATTGCGGACTTTTACCACGTCAGCTTGGACTATCTGGTGGGCCGTGATGCCGGGCCTGCCAAGGCCGAGCCCGTCAGGCCCGGCCTGTACCGCCATTTCAAGGGCAAGGAATACCGGGTGCTCTACAACGCCGCCCATTCCGAGACGCTGGAGCCGCTGGTGGTCTATCAGGCCCTGTACGGGGAGCGGGGCGTCTGGGTACGCCCCGCCTCCATGTGGAGCGAACACGTGGAACGGGACGGCTATTCCGGACCCAGATTTACCTATTTAGGAGAATGAGCCAATGAATATTCAGATTTTTGGCAAATCCAAGTGTTTTGATACCAAGAAGGCGGAGCGATACTTCAAGGAGCGGCGGATCAGCTTTCAGTCCGTGGACCTTCTCAAATACGGCATCAGCCCCGGCGAACTCAAAAGTGTGAAAAATGCGGTGGGTCTGGATGCCCTCATCGATGCCAAGCACCCTGACGCCGCGCTGCTCACCTACCTGGCCTATGAGGAGGACAAGCTGGAAAAGCTGCTGGAGGTCCCCCGCCTGCTGAAGACCCCCATCGTCCGCAACGGGCGGCAGGCAACGGTGGGCTATTGCCCGGAAATCTGGAAGGACTGGTCGTAAGCCGTGCCGGCTGTAAAAATGCGGAGCCCTGCCGCCGTGCAGGTCTCCGCGTTTTTTTGCGCGTATGTCCCCCCGGACCCGGATGCCCGGCGGAGGCTTTATCCCTCCGGGGTGATCTCGCCTGTAATGGCATTCCAAAAGTAGCTGCCCTGGTCGGTGGTCACATACCAGGCGGGGATCAGCAGGGCCGGGTCGGACTGGGCGTTGCTGTCCAGGAGATAGCCCGCAGTAAAGCCGGTGATCTCATTGCAGACCCGGCTGTTCCGGTTCACGTAATCCACAAACCTCATGAGGAGCGTTACCAGATTCATGGGCTGCTCCGTGCCCTCCTGCTTGGGAATGCCCGTCAGCCGGTAGCTGACGTTTCTCTGAATGCTTTTCAGTTCCTCGTCCCGGAATACCAAGACGGCGGTGCGGTCGAATACCGGTGTTCCCTCCCAGCACTGCCGCAGCGTCACCACCGTCTCTCCGCCGCTCTCCTCCGTCGACATGACCTGTGCCTCAAAGCCTATGGTTGCGAGCAGGTCCACGGCGAACTCCTCGGGCTCCGCCCCCGCCAGAGGGTAGGCCCCTGTCCGGAACTCCGCCGAGAACTCTCCGTCCACATAAAACTGCGCGGCCCCCTTCGCCCCCACATAGCGCAGGGCCTCCGGCGGAGATGCGGTAAGCTCCCCCAGCAGCGCGGCGGCCTGGGTCTCCTCCAGCTCCGGGTCACGGGTCACGCTCATGGGCGTGAGGTCCAGCTCCTCGGGCAGGATCTCACGCTCCAGACGAATGCGGCTGGTCTCCCACAGCACGGCCAGGGCGTCCTCCCTGGCGCTCTCATAGGAGCTACGGCTCTCCCACTGGCGATGGACCACCAGTACCAACAGGAAGAGGTTCACGGCGGCCAGCATGATAATGATGATATTTTTCAGTTTGGACCACTCCACGCGGCGCCGCCTCCTTTCCCTCCGTCAAAATGCGCCCCAAGCGGCGGTGACGGTGTCGCCTCTGGTGTCCGGATAGTAGAGCATCAGCTCGGAGCCGCCCCCCTCCAGGGCGGAGAGCGCCGCCGTGGCCTGCAGCTCAGGCAGTACCATGGGTCCCTCCTCCAGATAGGTGTAGGTCCGGAGCTGGAGGCGGAAGGCGGTGATGGCGCCGCCGGAGATCTCCACCCGGGCCGCGTAGCCGTCCCGGCCCACCAAGACGGGGGCGCCGTCCAGTTGGTAGCCGATCAGCACCGCCGTGCCGCCTGCCTCGCCCTCCTCGGTGCCGATGAGATAGAGCCGGGCCTCTCCGCACAGGGGCGAGAGCGTGCGCTCCACGAAAGCCCAGGCGCTGCCTACGATCTCCCAATGGGTAAGGTTCTCGCCCTCCCCCTGGACCGGGAAGCGGGGATCCTCCAAGTCGGCGGCCTCATAAGTGACCAGGCCGTTTTTAAAGATATGCAGCCGCTCGGCTCCCTCCTGGACGGCCACGGCGTTCCGGTAGGGATAGGACATGGATTGGGCGTGGAAGGACAGGCTCTGGACCAAGGCGTCAAAAGCCGCGCCGTAGCTGCCACCGGTGTCCGCCGGGAGCGGAACCGGATTGGAGGAGGCATATCTGCCGGGCTGGGGTGTGGCCCCTCCCTCCAGCAGCGTATATGGGTCCAAGATCGCATAGGGCCCTCCACTCTCAAAGGCAAAGGCCGCCCCGTTGGGGGAGATGCCCTCCACGAGCTGGGACAGCCGTTCCGCCAGATCCCGGGTAGTTTCACAGGCATAGTACAGGCCGGTATCCTCATTGATATAGTACAGCACCACGTCTCCCTCGTCGGTCACGGTGAGGAGCAGCCGCCGGGCGGTGTCCGTCAGCGCCTGGTTGGGCGCGCGCCCACCGCTGAGCCAGGCGGAGAGGTCGGCCAGAGGCACCCCACCCAGGAAGTCCAGATAGACGCCGGGATTTTTGGACCCCAGCGCGGCCTGAAATTTTGCGGCCGTGGTCTGTTCCGGCGCGGAGCATCCGGCCAGCGCATCGGAGAGAGGGTTTGCAAAGCTGCTGAACAGCCGCTCCACGCTCTCCTGATCGTACTGAATGCCGGAGCGCCCGTGAGGACTGGTGACCACAGCGCGGACCGGACGCACCGCCGTCCCTTCGCTCCAGACCGCCACGGACTGGGCGGGCTGCGTCTCCTCCCCGCCCGGCAGGATGGAGAGGACCGACGAGAGCCAGCTCTGGCCGATGGCGGAGCCGTCCATGTAAAACTGCGTGCGCCCCACCAGGTAAAGGGCCGAAACGGACAGCAGGACGATGAGCAGACTTTTCCCCCACTCTGTCAGACGGCGCTTTCTTTTCTCAGACATGGGAGGGCCCCCCCACAGGCAGCTCCATGCGGACGGTGAGTCCGGGTCCGGGCCGGTCCACCAGTCTGATGGTCCCCTCATGCCGGTCCACGATTTCCTTTGCGATGGAGAGCCCCAGGCCCGTGCCGCCGGATTCGCGGGAGCGTGCCTTGTCTACCCGGTAGAAGCGCTCAAAAATACGGGGGCGGTCCTCCTCCGGGATCCCGATGCCGTTGTCGGTGACCTGCATCCACACCTTGTCGCCGGACCGCCCGGCAGTGATCTCGATCCGCCCGCCGTCAGGGGTATATTTGATGGAGTTGGAGACTACGTTCATCATAACCTGGAGGATGCGGTCCCGATCCCCCACCACATCAGGGAGACTCTCCTCCAAGTCCAGGATCAGAGTGTGACCGTGGCGCTGGGCCTCCATGAGCACGGCGTTATAGATGTCCCGGACGGCCCGTTCGAAGGCGAAGGGGGCCAGCCTGATCTCGCTCTTCCCGGAGTCAAAGCGGGAGAGGGTCAGCAGATCCTGGACGATATGGGTCATCCGGTCCGACTCGTTCAGGATGACCCCGAGGAAGTTTTTCTCCATTTCTGGCGGGATATCCCCCGCCCCGTCCGTCAACGTCTCGGCATAGCTGCGGATATTGGTAAGAGGGGTGCGCAGCTCATGGGATACATTGGCCACGAATTCCCGGCGCAGCTCTTCCGTCCGCCGCTGCTCCGTAACGTCGTGGATCACCACCATGACGCCGCCCTCGTCGCTCTCCTGGTCGAAGGGCGCCATCAGCAGCTCCAGGCTTCGCTCTCCCACAGACCGCTCCTGTCCCAGATAGCCGGGCTGTTCCAGCGAGAGTACCTGCTCCAGCGGCGCCGCGTCCGCAAAAAGCACGCTGTAAGTAGTCTCCTCCCCGATGGGCCGGGCCAGCATGTCCTCGGCGGCGGGATTTTTCTGGATCACCTTTCCGCTCTTGTTGAAGGCCACCACGCCGTCCGTCATGTGGAGGAAGAGGGTATCAAGCTTGTTGCGCTCGTTCTCCGCCTCCCGGATTGTGGACTGAAGCTGCCGGGCCATGATGTTAAAATTGGTGGTGAGAATGCCGATCTCATCCTTAGACCCCACCTCGATCTTATGGGAGAAGTCACCCGAAGCCACGCGCTTGGCGCCGTCGGTCAGGCGCTCGATGGGCGTGATCATGGTCTTGGCCAGCAGGAAAGAGAGCAGCACTGAACTCACCAAGCCGAAAATCAGGGCCTGGATGATGAGCATGAAGAGGGAGCTGTTGAGCTCCTGTACCGTCTGGCGGTTGTCATAGATATAGATGATATAGCGGACCTCCCCCCGGGTAATGGGTATGGCGGCGTCCATATAGGAGGCGGTCACATCGCTGCTGGAGGCCGGCTCGCCCGTCCGCAGGCTCTTGAGCACGTTGGGACTGCTCTCCAGGCTTTCCCCCATCTTCTCATCCGAGCCAGCCAGACAGATGCCGGTGGTGCCGTCCAGGATGAAGTAATTCCGGGTACGCCCGTCTACCCCCAACTCGCCCATATTGGCCTTGAGCACGCGCTGAAGGCCCTCCACACCGTCCTGTTCCCCGTCATAGGGCTCGGTCAGGGCCTCGTAAAAATCCATGTTCTCCGCAGAAAACATGGTGGTCATACGCTCATTGAAATCGTTCAGATAAAAGCGCACCACGGAGTTCATCAGAAAGGCGCCCACCACGGTCATCAGGGACACGATGAGCAGCACCATGATGAGCACCAATTTCATATGCAGGCTTCGGAACATATGGGGCGGGCGCCCCCTTTCGTAAATCTGATCGGGATATCCCTGTGCACCTTGCGCCCGGCGGGTGCTCAGGCGTTAAAGAGATAGCCCAGGCCCCGGCGGGTCACCACGAACTGCGGGGACGCCGGGTCGTCCCCGCCCCATGCGGCTCCGCCGCACGGGGACCCTGCATCTCTGCTGAGATGCTCGGCGGAAATCAATTCCGCCTGCGCCAAGGTTTTGCCCTTCGGCCAAAACGCTTGTCCGGCGCTGACCGCGCCGCCCCATCCAAGATGGGGCCCCGGTGGAGGACGCCCCTCCTCAGGCGTTAAAGAGATAGCCCAGGCCCCGGCGGGTCACCACGAACTGCGGGGA
>OKSB01001790.1_pt1 | contig 20569 bp, 22 predicted proteins | sample 1601171 | NCBI WGS metagenome assembly OKSB01 (sample SAMEA3541496, study PRJEB24748) | human gut metagenome | biome: human gut; feature: human-associated habitat; material: faeces | place: China | collected 2012 | reverse complement strand
GCTCCCGCCCGGCGTCGTCTTGACGCTTGTGAAAACCTTTCTTAAAGTACACCGCATCCACTCATATGCCGGTTACGCCGGTCCGGGGTTTTACGCACGGGCGTGACACGCGTTTTGGGGAGCAGTTCACGCATGCAATGCGTCGACTGCTCTATAAGGATTTGCCTGCAAATCCTTGCCGCGAAATGTGGGCAGGCGGGCCTTGTTCGCCGTAAACGGGCATTTCACGTGTTACATTCTCTGGCGTTTTGTCCAGACGGGAAGGGCATGGAAGGACAGCGTGAAATCTTGCGGCATGTCTTTGACGCGGCCCTGAAGGCTGTGGCTCCGGATGCCGCGCTGCTGCGCCATGTGCGCCTCGACGGCGCGGGCAGGGGCGAGCTTGTGGCCGACGGCCGCCGCTGGAACCTGGCGGACCGCCGGGTGCGGGTACTGGGTGCCGGAAAGGGCGTCGCGCCCATGGCCCAAGCTCTGGAAGACATGCTGGGCGAGCGTCTGGACCAGGGCTTTGTGGTGGTCAAGTATGACCACGGCCTGCCTTTGAAGCGCATTTGCCAGGCCGAAGCCGGGCATCCCGTGCCGGACGAGGCCGGAGTGCGGGCCACCGGCCGCATGCTGGAGATGGCCCGGACCTCCACGGAGCGGGATCTGCTGATCTGCCTGCTCACGGGCGGGGCCAGCGCCCTGACGCCCGCGCCCGCGCCGGGCCTGAGTCTCGCGGATCTCAGGCAGACCACTCAGTTGCTGCTGGACTGCGGCGCGACCATCCATGAACTCAACGCGGTGCGCAAACATCTTTCGGCCTTCAGCGGCGGGCAGTTGGCCCGCGCCGCCGGGCGCGCCACGGTGCTCAGCGTCATCGTCTCCGACGTGGTGGGCGACCCGCTGGACGTCATCGCCTCCGGCCCCACCGCGCCGGATGTCTCCAGTTTTGACGATTGCCGCGAAATACTCGAACGTTTCGGTCTGGAGTCCCGCTTGCCGTCGGCGGTGCGGGACTATCTGCGCGCGGGCCTTGCCGGGCGTGCGCCGGAAACGCCCAAGCCGGGCGATCCCCTGTTCGGTCGGGTGCGGAACATTCTGGCGGCCACCAACCGCCAGGCCCTGGATGCCGCCGCCCGCGCCGCCGAGGCCTGCGGCTACATTCCCTGCGTGCTGACCGACCGGCTGACGGGCGAGGCCCGGCAAAAGGCCGTGGAACTGGCTGCCGAAGCCCGGCGCCGCGCGGAAGCTCCGGGTCAGGGCGGCAAGGGCCTGTGTCTGCTGGCGGGCGGAGAAACCACGGTGACCGTCCAGGGCCGGGGCAGGGGAGGCCGCAATCAGGAAATGGCCCTGGCCGCCGCTCTGGAGCTGGAGGGCCAGCCGCGCGTCTGCGCCCTTTTCGCGGGTACGGACGGCACGGACGGCCCCACGGACGCGGCCGGAGGCTTTGCCTTCAGCGACAGCGTCGCCCGAATGGGAGGCCGTGAGGCCGCCCGCGCCCTGCTGGCCGAAAACAACAGCAACGCGGCCCTGGCCTTGAGCGGCGACCTGCTGATCACCGGGCCGACCCGTACCAATGTCATGGATCTGGCCGTGCTGCTGGTGGACCGGCCCTGAGCGCGGCTCTTTTTTGCGGGCGACGCTGAAAGTTGTTTGCGGATGGCTGATGCCTGATTGCAAATGCGCGGCCGCAACATCCTGCGGGTTTTGGGTGTCTGATTTTTTACATTGGACACTGGATCGGGGCTTGACAGCCCACTCCGATAACAGTAATTTTTACTAAATTATGGAGGCTGTTATGGCTCAAGTCCAGACCAGAATGACACGGCAACGTGCCGTGATTTTAGAAGAATTACGCAAAACCAAGAGCCATCCCACTGCCGATGAGCTCTACAGTATTGTACGTGAGCGCCTGCCGCGCATCAGCTTGGGCACTGTGTACCGCAACCTTGATTTTCTGGCTGACAGCGGCGAAATTCGCCGTCTGGAAGCGGCCGGTTCCACCAAGCGTTTTGACGGGGACATTTCTTGGCATCAGCACGTGCGCTGCCTGCGTTGCGGGCGTATCGGCGATGTGATGCAGCCCCTGGCCACGCCCCCGGTGGACGGCATCCAGGTGGAGGGCTTTTTTTCCATCGTGGGCTCGCGCATTGAGTTTGACGGCATCTGCGACGAGTGCGCGGGCCGTCAGAACGATGTGCAATAGTTGATTCGGCCGGGGCGGGGTGCGCTTTCCCGGCGGAAAAAATTTTTTCCTGATCGGTGTGGCGACTTGCCTTTTGTACAAATAAGGTTAGCATGTACGTGTTTTCCATATTCAACCCGCCAAGGAGTAATATCATGGCAGCCAATAAAAAGACCCGCAAAGAAAAAGTCATCGAAGTGCTCAACAAGGCCCGCAGCATGGAGCTCTTCGCCATTCATCAGTATATGAACCAGCATTACAACCTCAGCGACAAGGACTATGGCGAACTGGCCGCCAACATGAAGCTGATCGCCATTGACGAAATGCGCCACGCCGAAGACTTCGCCGAGCGCATCAAGGAACTGGGCGGCGAACCCACGGCCCAGAAAGACGGCAGCGTGAAAGGCGGCCAGGCTGTGCCCGTCATCTATGAAGACGACGTAAACCTTGAGGACAACACCATTGAGGCGTATAATCAGTTCATCAAGATCTGTGAGGAAGAAGGCGACAACGTGACCGCCCGCCTGTTTGAGCGGATCATCGACGAAGAGCAGATCCATCTGAACTACTACGAAAACACCTCCAACCATATCAAGACGCTGGGCGACACCTTCCTGGCCAAAATCGCGGGTACGCCTTCCGACATCGGGCCGTCCAAGGGCTTTGTGAACGGCGCCGAGGCCGAATAAAGCCGGAGTCCGTATGGCTGATCCCAAGGATATCTGGCGTTGTCAGATGGTTAATTGCGGCTATATGTATGATCCCGACCGGGGCGACAAACGGCATAAAATTCCAGCCGGAACCAAGTTTGAGGATCTGCCCGACGACTGGCGCTGCCCGGTCTGCGGAGCCGCCAAAAAAAGCTTCCGCCGCTTGAGCGAGGAAGTATAACGCATCTTCCTTTCTGAATAGACGATACCTGACTTCCGGTCCTTCGGGACCGGAAGTTTTTTTATGATCGAAAACCCCCCCGCTGGTGGTCTGCCCCCATCAAGGTAGACAGGTAAAAATCCCCCAGGGCAACGATTACGCGGCCAGCCTTTCCCGGTACTCTACCGGAGAAAGCTGGCCGAGCCTTTTCTGAAACCGTTCCATGTTGTAGAAGAGGATATACGCTTCTACCAAGGCAATAGTTTCATCCTTGGGTAACGGTTGGTTGTCTGTAAATAATTCTGTTTTGAGATGAGAGAAGAATGACTCCGCACAGGCGTTATCCAGGCAGTTCCCCTTACGGGAATGGCTGCCAAGAATCTGCAAACTGCTCAGCCGTTCCTGATATGTCTTGTGGGTGTACTGAAAGCCCTGATCAGAGTGCAGCACGGCTCCAGGCATGGCCGGAAGTCTGGCCAGTGTGGCAAGCCTCCGGGCGGCCCGGCGGCCCGGTTTCTTTGGGCCTGGGGATGGGTCTGGTCCGGCTGTTTTTTCAGTCGGCCGAGCGGGTCAGCGGCGCATAGGCGCCTTGCGTGGCGCGCAACAGGTCGTTGGGCCCAAGCTGGATCTGCACGCCGCGCAAACCGGCGCTCACGTAGATGCGTTCGTGTGTCGCGGCGCTTTGGTCAATCAGGACGGGGTAGGCCTTTTTGGCGGCCAGCGGGGAGCAGCCGCCCCGGATATAGCCGGTGAGCGGGCGGACTTCCTTGAGCGGCACCATTTCCGCGTGCTTGTTGCCCGAAGCCGCTGCCAGGGCTTTGAGGTCCAGTTCCGAGGCCGCCGGAATGCAGGCCATCAGCACCCCGTTTTTGTCCCCCCTGGCCACCAGGGTTTTGAACACGCGTTCCGGTTCGGCGTCCAGTTTGCGGGCCATGCTCACGGCGGAAAGATCTTCTTCGTCCACCTCGACGTGGTGCAGACTGAACTGAATGCCCAGCCCTTCCAGCAGGCGGACGGCATTGGTTTTAGGAATCCTGGCGGCGGGCATGGGAGGGAAATCCGGGGCTCAGCGGCGCTTGAGCCAGTAGGCGAGCTTGTTGCGCAGCACGGTCGCGTCAAAGGGTTTGGAGATATGATCGTCCATGCCCGCGTCCAGAATCTCGTCGATATTCTCGGGCAGGGTGGCGGCGGTCATGGCGACAATGGGCAGCGTAGAGGATTTTTCCCTGACGGTCAGTTTCTCGCGGATCAGCCGGGTGGCTGTCAGCCCGTCCATAATCGGCATACGCACGTCCATGAGCAGCAGGTCATAGTCCTTTGCCAGAGCCATGCTTACGGCTTCCTTGCCGTTCTGGGCCAGATCGCAATCCAGGCCCAGCTGATGCAGCATGGCGCGGGCGATCTCCTGGTTGATTTCATTGTCTTCCACCAGAAGAATCCGGGCTCCGCCGGGCAGAGGCAGAGAGCTCTGGACGGTCGGGCAGGCACCCGGAAGCTTTCGCGAAAGGATACAGGGGATGCTCAGATGAAAGGTGCTGCCGTTGCCCGGCTCGCTTTCGCACCATAAATTGCCGCGCATCAGACCGGCGATGCGCTTGCAGATGCTCAGGCCCAAGCCCGTGCCGCCGAAACGGCGGGCAATACTGGCATTGGCCTGGGTGTATGGGTCAAAGAGATGCTGCTGGTATTCCCGGCTGATGCCCATGCCCGTATCCGTGACCATAAAATGGAGCAGATCTTGGCCGCCGCTGTTTTCCCGTCGGATGCGCAGCCGTACACTGCCTTTGGAAGTGAATTTGACCGCGTTGCTCAGCAAATTGAGCAACACCTGTTTGAGGCGCAGGCCGTCTCCCCAAAGCTTGAGCGGCACGTCGTCGGCCACTTCGCAGATATATTCCAGCCCTTTCTGGTCCAGCGGGAAACGGATGGAAGTATAGACGAAATCCAGCACTTCTTCCATGGTGTAATTGACGTTTTCCAGGACCATCTTGTTGGCCTCGATCTTGGAGAGGTCCAGGATGTCATTAATGATGGCCAGCAGGCTGGTGGCGGAAGAGCGGATCTTGTGCAGATAGTCTTTGTGTTCCGGTGAAGGATCGCTTTGCAGGGCCAGATGGGTAAGCCCGATGATGCCGTTCATGGGCGTGCGGATTTCGTGGCTCATATGCGCCAGAAATTCGCTTTTGGCCTGGGAAGCTATTACGGCCGCCTGTTTTTCGTGCTGCGTTCGCAGAAGATCGGTGACGTCGGTGCTTATGGACAGGCGCACGGGATGCCCGGTATCCCAGTGGATGACTTTGTCCACCACCGTGTATGTCCGCTTGGTGAGCTCGTTTTCATAGGTCCACTGGTAGGGTTCGTTTCTGGAGGCGATGATGGCGTTGGTACAAAAGGGGCAAGGGCTGTCGCGCCCTTGCAGGCGCTTGTAGCAGATATTGCCCATCGGCCCTTCAGGTTTGGGAAAGCTGGCCTCCACGCTCTTGTTCAGGAAGAGCAGCTCGTAACTCTCCATATCAATGATGTAGACCGGGTCCACAAAGGCGTCCAGAATGTCGCACAGCTGGTCGTGTTTGTGGCGCAGGCGCTCATAAAGGCGGAAATGCGTCAGGGTAATTGCCAGCATATTGCCCAGCAAATGGCAGATGCCGGCATCCTCCGGCGTCCACTGGCGTGGGGCCACGCGGTGCAGAAGGCAGATGCCCCCGAACAGCTGGCCGTCATATAGAATGGGCAGGCAGAACAGAGATTTGACTTGGAGCTGTAATAAAAGATCCCGCTGCGGACCGGCGGGCATTAGGCTGGTGTCCGTGGCGCAGAAACTTTTGCGTTGCAGCAGGATGTCGAGAATGGGCGCCAGGAGTTCCGTGTCGGCGGGAGGAGAAGCGCCGTGGGCTTTCTCCAGAACTTGATTGAACCAGACGAGCGGCTCCCGCCAAGTCTTGTTTTCGTACTCAAAAAGACAAACTTGGCCGCAGTGCAGTGATTCGCCGATACTGGCCAGAGCTGTTTTGAGAAAAGGCTCTTTGCGGTCGTTCAGAAGGGCGGAGCTTGATATTTCCAATGCCAAGGCTAGCGGATTAGAAAAGTGTTCCCCCGAGAACTGCGCGGTAGTCGGCATACATTCACCACAAGGAGTTTACTGCGTTTCCTAGCATCGGAATAAGTAGTATAGATGGCTAGATGGGACCATGTCAAGCGGACAATTCTTCAGGCAGAAAAGCTTCTTGCGTGTCAGCCGCCTGGAACTCATTTTCGAAATAAGTAAACAGACATCTGTGGAACGCCGTTATTTTGGCAGGATTGAACTCCAGTATGGCCCAGACGTTGATTTTGAAAAGGCAGGCGGCTAAAGTCCAAGGTGCGATGTGTTACGACTTCAACCGCCCACAACTCTTTTTTAGAATAGAATTCTGCTTTTTTCAATTAGAATTGTGGGTAAAATATTAAAATTCTGTTCAAAGTTTTATCTCCAATTATTTCAGGATATTAGTACTATTCTGGCTTGAATTGTGAAGATAGTCTCTTGGGCAGTGGAACTTTTACCCATGAATTCTACACTTGGGCAGCGCATAAAACTAGCTCGCGGGAAACAGTCGCAGGGGGCCTTCGCCCAGGCTATACAGATCAGCAAAGGGGCTCTGGGTTTCTATGAACGGGACATAAATCTGCCCAACAGCGAGGTCGTGTTAAAAATCTGTTCGGTTTCCGGTGTGAATATCGAATGGCTTCTGACCGGTCTGGGGCCCATGCGGAAAGGGGAAGTGCGGGTGGGAACGCACGAACCGGCCGCCGCCCCGGCGGCCTGGGCTCAGGAGGATTTCCGCTGTGCCAGGCTGGAGGAAAAACTTGACCGCGTGGAACGCCAGCGCGATGAACTGATGGATGAAAACCGACGGCTTTATGCCAGAAAAGACAGTCTGATGGAGGAAATCGCGGCCCTGCGCGAACGCGTGGCCCGCCTTGAGGCCAGAATCGGCAGGATGGAGCTTTCCGGCGGCTGCGAACCCTTGCCGGACCCGCTTGCCTAGGGTCAGCCCTCATTAACCCGCCGCCATGTTCTTTTGTCCGCGGGCTGCGTCGCTCGCCCCGCGCGGCGGGTTTGAACAGACCCCACCGCCCGGGACTCGTCTTTCCTGCCGAGGAACGAAAATCTTCGCCCGCAAACACCCCCTGGAAGCGGCGGCAGTTTTCAGATCCAGCCGCCGTCCGCACCAGCGGGCATCACTGCCAGAGCGCTTCCAGCGCGCGCCGCCGCGCCGCTTCCTCTTCCCGGCGGAGGTCTTCCAGACGGCCGGTCAGATCCCTAGCCGCATTTTCCAGCGCCTCCGGCGAACCGCTGTTGTCCACCAGCAGATCACAGGCCGCCTCCTTGCGGGCTTCCGGCCATTGCCAGGCTTCCAGGGCGGCGGCCTTTTCCTCGCTCCAGCCCCTGTTGGTCATGATCCGTTGCAGTCGCAGGGGCAGAGGGCAGTGCACGCCCACGGTCAGGGGCGCGGGATTGAACGCTGCTTGCCAGCCGCATTCAAAATACAGCGGCACTTCGGCCACGGCCAGAGCAGCGCCCGACGCTTCCTGCGCCTGCCAGAAATCCTTAATCGCGACGCGCACCAGGGCGTGTACCAGCTCTTCCACTTCGCGGCGCAGGGCCGGGTTTGCGCGCATGGCCGCCAGCAGGGCCGTCTTGTCCACGCCGCCGTTCTCCGCCAGCAGGTTCCGGCCCGAACGTCGTTCCAGCCAGGCGGCGACTTCGCCGCCCGGCGCATACAGCCCGGCCACCAGGGCGTCGGCGCTGACGCAGGGCAGGCCCAGTGCCGCCAGATGCCGGGTGAGTGCGGACTTGCCGCTGCCCGGATTACCGGTGACGATCACCCGCCGCATCCGGCGGCAGGCCGCCAGAGCCGCCTGGAGCAGGTCGTCGGGCGGCGGGCAGGCGAAATGCATTTCCTCTCCGCTGTCCGGATGGCTGAAGGCCAGATGCCAGGCGTGCAGCATCTGGCGTGGGGCCAGCTCGCGCACCGGCGCGGGCGCATACAGCTTGTCGCCCAGCAGGGGATGGCCCAGATGGGCCAGATGCACGCGGATCTGATGGGTACGCCCGGTATGGATGCGCACGGCCAGCAAGGAAACCCGTTGATCCGGCGTATTCCAGAGCCGCTTCCAGGTGGTATGCGCGGGCTTGCCGCCGCGCGTTTCGGACAGTACGGCCATTTTGATCTTGGCCGTGGGATGGCGCCCCAGGGGCTCGCGGCATTCCCCCTGTTCCGGCGGCAGGCCGCTGACCAGGGCCAGATATTCCTTGTGCACCTCGCGCCGGGCAAAAGCCGCGCTCAGCGCCAGGCGCGCGGGTTCGGTCAGGGCCACCAGCAAAAGGCCGCTGGTATCCTTGTCCAGACGGTGGACAATGCCGGGGCGCAGGCCTTCCAGTCTGCCTAGTTGCGGAAAGCGTCCCAGCAGGCGCTGCACCAGGGTGTGTTCCGGGCAGGAAGGGCAGGGGTGCACGGTGAGTCCGGCGGGCTTGTTGCAGACCACCAGGCTTTCGTCCTGCCAGAGCAGTTCAAGATGGCCTTCCTCGGGGCTGAGCGCGTTTTCCGTTGGCGGCAACTCCAGCAGCACTCGCTGACCCGGACGAGTTTTGGCGTCAGGCCGGGACACGGGCAGGTCGTCCACCAGGCAGTGCCCGGCAAGCACGGCCTTTTGCAGGGCCGCGCGCGAAAGGCCGGGCGCGGCGTCCCGCAGGACGCGGTCCAGGCGTCGCCCGGCCGTGTCCGCCGTGATCAGCAGCTCAATACGGTTCACGGGCGTGATCCCGTCAGGGTGGACAGGGTGCGCAGCCGGTCGGCAAAGGTCATGGGCCGGTATAGATTTTTCAGCTCCGCGCCGGGCGTGATGGAGGTGACCACGGCCCGGCCGATGATGAAGCGCGCGTCGTCGTTGCCGTCCTCAATGGTGCGCACGCCCCAGACGTTGTGGAAGATGGCGGCCCGGCCCTTGTACTTGCCCACATAGAGGGTAATATGCCCGCGCATGCCCACCAGGCTTAAAAACGGCACGCCGTTGTTCAGGATCAGGGCTTCCTTTTCCTTGGCGCTCAGGCCTTCCAAGGGCTGCACCACGCCCATGCGCGCCTGCGCCCCGGAGTTGCGCGGCAGCCAGAGGCCGAAGGGCGTGAACAGCTCGCGGGTCAGGGCGGAGCAGTCCCGGTCGCCGAACATGCCGCCCCAGCCGTAGCGTTGGCCCATCATCACATTGCCGACCCTGGCCACGTTGCCGGGGGTCAGGGGCAGAGGCTTGGGCGCGGCGTCGCCTTTGGCGAGAACGACTTCCGCGCTGCGGGCCATGCCGTCCGGCCCCTTGAGCGGCACCAGCACCCGCAGGCCGCCTTCCGCGCTTTCGCTGTTCAGGGGCAGCATGGTACCGATATTGGCCTGGCCGTCGCCGCCATTGGGGCCGACGCCGGGCAGGGTTACCTTGTCGCGCAGCAGGGCCGCGTAACGGCCCGAGCGCCAGACGCTTTTGAATTCCTGATCCACCAGGGCCACGTCCTTGGCGTCCACCCAGCCTCCGGCCACCGGGCATTCCACAAAATGCCAGCGTCCGTCCAGACTGGTATGCGCGATGAGCAGCGGCGTGCCCGGCGGCAGCAGGGAATACTGGAAATAATCAAAGGGATTGGCCCTGGAATCGGGCGTGGGCTCGGAAAAGCGGGTTTCGTGGGTGGGCATTTCACGCAGGTCCGTATTGCGTACGGTAATGGCGGCCTGCGCGCGCGAGGGAAAGGTCCGCAGATGAGCGTTGCGGCTTATCTGATCCCATTCCGTCTGGGACCAACGGATGTCGTCGCGTTTGAAGCCGCGCGCCCGACGGAAAATGGCCGCCACATCGCGTTTGCGCATGGAAGTTTTGCCCATGTCCCAGGGGCCGAAAAAAATCCGGTTGAAGCGCGCGTCCTGTGCGGCCTGTTCCCCGGCGTCGAGCAGGGCTTTGTCCGGGCCGGCGGCCTTGGCGTAGACGTTCAGATCCTGCGGAAATTGGCGCAGATCCGCCAGCGTGCCCATCCAGGGGGGCAGATCTCCCTCGCGGGTGGGTACCTGTTTGCCGCCGCAGGCCGTAAGCAGCATCAGGCAGAACACGGGCAGGAGGAGGCGGAGGACAGTTTTCATGGGCGTTGTTTCCTTCTCTGGCGGGAAAAGCAATGACGTGGCGCACGCGAGATGGATTGCGTGCCGTCGTTCGGGCCAAGGGCATACATAGCATCATGGCCGCTGTTCCGGCAACGCCTTCTTTGCGGACCGGATATCTCACGCGGGCACTTGACAAAGCGGCCCGTTCCAACTATTACAAACGCGCTGTCACCATCGTCTATCCGGTTAGGACGGCGGCCTCTCAAGCCGCTAAGACGGGTTCAAATCCCGTTGGTGACGCCAAGTTTCCAGGTTTTGCGATTTGAGCATGTGCAAATTTATGTGCAAATCGCTTTTTCCAGGGGGGCGAAGGGTACGACCTTCGCCCCCTTCTTTTTTGCGAAGGCGGCTTCGATCTTGTCCGGCTGCACGCCGAGACTCTTGATATATCGAGCCGTGGTGTTGGGGTTCTTGTGCCGAAGCACGGCCTGCACAGAGGGGATATCCATTCCTTCATAGGCCAATATCGTGGCTGACAAGTGCCGGATGGCATGGAAACCAAAAGGCTTGACGCCTGCCGCCTTGCACAGTTCCGGCATCATGTGTTGCCGCGCCGTATACTGCGCTCCGTTATGGCGGTTACTGAATACAAGAGGATTTCCTCTGTTCCGAATCTTCATTTCGCCCAAGGCGTCTCGGAGGGCAGTTGTCATGGGAATCCATGCGTACTCCATCCCTCGACCGCCGGTCTTACGTGTCCCCAGTCGAATTTTCCGACCGGAAAAATCCACATCTTCCCAGGTCAGACGAAACGCTTCTGTGCGCCGCGCTGCGGTATGGAGCAGGAACAGCAAAAAGGCCTTGTCCACGCTGTCGGCAATTTCGTAGACTTTCCAGAAATCTTCTTCCGGAGGGACGTACCGGGGCGTCTGATCCGCCGGAAACCGTTCCACAGAGAGAAAGGGGTTCACCGGCGGCAACCCGTAGTAGCGTTGTCCCCATGTCCAGGCCGCCGCAAGGTTTTTGCGTGTCTTATTGGCGGCGTTGCCCGAGGTGAGCGCTACGCGACGCAATACGTCCAGGCCGTGCCGTGGGGTTATGTGTTCGATATTCATATCAGGGGGAAGAACTTGAAGGGAGAGGCGAAAGGAATGTTTTTTTCCTGCCACGTCTTGCGGCTAAATCGTTCTTCCACCATACGCAGATACGAAGTAGCGAAATCAAGCCAGCAGACCGTAGGGGTCGGCGAAGTCTCTACTTCCCACCTCTCTGCGTTTTGTTCTGCCTCCCATTTTTTTGCCTCTGCCTTGGTCGGAAATGATTTCGTGCGAACGCGGCCCTGTATAATCCGCGTCCCGCGCCATTTCCCGTTGGGCATCTGATAGGGCATAATCTCCTGTCCTTATTTGCTCTATGCGGTTTTCAGAGAACCCAACGGCGGCCCCAGGAGAAAGCTGGAAGCCCCCAAGCGCGCGTTTGTTCCTATAAACCCATGCGCGCGATACGTTCAAGAGGGTGGAAACCTGAGATGCGGTAAGCATTGCTGTTCTCTTTAGCGCCTTCCCGGATGCCCACGAGGTCCACAAGGCAGATGGCTACACCTGACGGTGGAGAAATATATGCAGTAGATAGTTATGGAATAGAAAAACAACTATATAGAATAACTACGATATGTTACAACAAAAAATTGGAAAAGATTCTTCTGTCTGCGAAGGGAAGCCAGACTGAAATGAAGAAATCATGCACTGATATATTTGGAGCTATTAAAAAGAGAGTTGGCGTGGGAATGCTTCTGTGAGTACAAGCGATGTCACAGAATTAAAATGACGTATAGATGAAACGAATATTGCACTTTTATGTATGCCAAATATTGTTATGGTGAGCTATGAAAAGATAAAAAATGATGGATCAAGTTCGTTCTAAATATAAAATGGCCACTACAGTGGCCATTTTATATTAAAATTTTGTAATTAACTACAGAATGACACCAGAATTTTTATTACTTTCCATTTCTTTCTGCTTGTAGGCATCAGTTTCTTCTGGGGTGGCAAGCCGGATGTACTTCAAATCCGGCAACAATTTATCTGCCACGGGCTTGGTTATTTCGGTCAACTGGGGCCGTCCGGCCCAGAATCCCATGCCAACGCTGCCTTCGATGTAATACGTTTGGCCCGGCTGGATATCCAAGGTAACGGCGGCGCGCGACTCCGTTTCGGCCAAGTAAGTATGTTTGCCCGGTGTGGCTTTATGGATGAAATAGGAGCCTGATTTCAGCAAGCCGATCTTGGTGTCGTCTTCGAAAATGAAATAGGTGATTCCGCCGCCGGTAAAGGCACTCTCCCGCAGAAAATAGACCACGGCGCTTTCCTGGTCAGGGACGATTTGAGGCGGGGTATCCTGCATGTAGTCGCCCCGTACAGGCATCTTTGCACACCCGGCCCCCAGGGCCACGGCCATAGCCAATGCCAGCAAGCAAATCAGTTTACGCATAGAAAAACCCTCCTTGGATTTTCATGCCATAGGGGGGAGAGAAGTCAAGGGAAGGGTAACGAAAAGGCCGGGCATGAACCCGGCCAGTGCAAGTTGACGTAGTGTTGAGGCTTGTTGCGTGAGAGAACCCAAGCGTTCAGCTTTAATAAATGCCTGGCGGGTAATGCCTATGCGGTCGGCCTCCTGATCCATAGCCTCAACCATCCATGCGGGGAAGTCCACATTGACGCGTTTAGCTCTCTTGAGGTGCGGGGGGTCTATCAGACCTTCCCGTGGATTCTGGACCAGGTGATCTTTTTTCAGAGTGAGCGCAAGAATTTTTTTACGGCATAGCCCGCGAATTGGTCGAAGCCGTGCGGGCGCAGACCGCGTTGTACGCGCCGCAGCCGGACGGTTCGACCCTGGCCGAGTTCGGGGCCAGCATCCAGGAGCAGACCGGGAGCTGGCCCGAGGATATCCCGGAGCCGCCGGACATCCCTCCGGCTTTGGAACATTTGTGGGCCTGGTTCTGGCAGCTCCGCACGGCCAATCCATCCGCCGGCTTTGGCCCGGCTCCGCTGTCGTTCGGGGAAATGGACGCCTGGCAGCGCGTGACGGGCAACCGACTGGAACCGTGGCATGTGGATACGCTGCTGGCGATGGATGCGGCGTTCCTGGCCGCGCAGCCGAAAAAGAGGGCAGGCGGCGGGGGAAAAACCAACGCTCTTTGAAGTTTCATAGGGAGTATATTGACCCACTTTGGATAAAACGCCTCTCCTCCAGAGGAGAGGCGTTGACTTCGCCCTAAAGAAAATCGTTGATTCCACCGATAAAATCAACGCGCTATGAGAAGCGCAGGCAACGCCCCATTTGATAATATATGGAGTCGCTCATGCCGGTTTGACTCCGGGGGCTTTATGGACATATAAAATACCCCCCCCAAAGCGAAGAAGTCCGTTATGAATGCTAGAGAGACAGAAGGCAGAATAATTTCTTGCGGGAAATGCTCCCTGATTTCCGCGAAGTTCGGACATTTCTGCGCGGCTTCGTCTCTCTCTCTCTCTCTCTCTCTCTCTCTCTCTCTCTCTCTCTCTCTTAGAAAGTCATATCTCTGATAGAGGGCGTCATGCGCTCTCCATTAGCACTGATTGTCCGGCCCGCGATGCGGCCCGGAGCTTGAACGGCAACGATTCCCGCCTTTCCGCTTTTGTGCGGCGTCTTTTGTCGGGCCCGCGGGCGAACTCGGCGGCGGACCGCACGCCGGACGTCATCGACGAAAAGTTCCTGAGCATGGAGGAACCGGCCGGACAGGCCGCCGACAGGCATCTGCGACTCCACATGGAGCCGAGTATCGACTCGGAATTTCAGCGGATGGGCCACAGCATTGCCAACCAACCCCACGGGCTTCCTTTTCGGCGCTCATGGCGACTCGGGTATGGCCTCCATCGGTAGGGCGAAGATACATTTCGGCCGGATAATTCCGCCGAGGACTATTACCGTGTGGAAACCGAAGACGTTAGTCCGGCGGCTTGGGGGCCGGGAAGGGTATGGAAATGCGCCGATAGTAAGTATCTCCCGGATAAATCGGGGGATTACCCATATTTATTCAGCGATGCGGCAACGTCTGGAACAAATACAAGACACGATCGGCCGGAGCGTTTTGCCGTGTTGAAGTCATCCGGGCAATGTTTGCGCCATGTTCACGGCAATCGGGAGGAAAGCACTTTGGATCGAGGCGGTTGAGGCGTACAAGGTCGGTGGATTTACAGAGCAATGGCTGATTGATATATCTCCTTATCGGAGTATGTCCGTTTATCAGCACAGTATGCAGTCAGAGTTATAGGAAAGGAGGACATAATGACATTACGCACAAAATTGATAATGGGTTTTTCAGCGGTTCTGCTGCTGTTGGTGATTTTGGGCGGCCTCTGTTTCAGGCTGACGGATAATATGAGCGTTCATTCAAAGATGGCCGGGCATGTGGATAACGGCAGGGCCCTGCTGCTGAGCGTGCAAACGGCCTACCTACGCTTCGCCGCCTACAGAGAGCAAAGCTATGCCGAAGTTTCCCTGAAAAACCTGGATTTGTCCATCGGCCAGTTTGAACAGGCCATCCCTATAGCCGTCACCCCCGAGTTCAAAGAGAAGTTGGAAGGCGGTCTCAAAGAATTGCAGAGACTCAAGGGAGTTGTGTCAGAGGTGCTCACGGTGTTGGGCAAGGATCAAGACGTTCATGACGAAGCTGAAGAATTTTTTGAGGACTTGCTGAAAAATTTTGACGCGCTAAGCAACGAACTCCGTTCCACGACCGACGGGCAGGGCTACGAGCAGGGCAGGCGGGACAACCAGTTGATGCTCATGAACTTGCGCGACAAGAGCAACAGAGCGCGGGCCGCTGTTAACGATTTGTTCACGAGTTCCTCACAGAAAGATTTTGATGACGCGCTGGAAACCCTAAAAATCATCCGGATCGAGACAGAGAATTTGAAGGGCCGTTTTTCGGCTCGGGCCGAAAAAGCGCTTATGGAGACTCTCGCCGGCGCGGTGGAAAAGTACGCTTCCCATGCGACCGCCTACGTTGATCTTGTCAGCGGCGAGGCCACCGCCCTGAAAGCCACAGGCAGGGCTTTTCGCGAAGTTGAAAACCTCGCCATGGAACTGTCCGGCTTCGGCGTTGCGCAGGTCCAGAAAGACAATGCCAAGGCCAAGATGGTGATTCTGTCATTCACCCTCATAGGGGTGCTTATAGGCATTCTGATCATCCTCTGGCTCTCCCGCGACGTCATGCGCCAGCTTGGCAAGGACCCCGGCGAACTGAACAATCTTGCCGGGCGGGTGGTGAACGGCGATTACAATATAGAGGACGGCAGCAAAAAACAGGGCGTATACGGGGCCTTAGTGGAAATGGTTCGTGCCCTGCAAGGCCATATTGAAAACGCGGAGCGCGAGTCCGAAACCGCCAGAGAGCAATCGGCCAAGGCTCAGGAAGCCATGCGGAAAGCCGAGGCCGCCGGACAGGAAGCTGAAGCCAAAACTCAGACCCTGCTGGTCATAGCACATAAGTTGGAAGAGGTGGGCAATGTGCTTTCCGCCGCTTCCACCGAGCTTTCCAGCCAGATTGAGCAGTCCGACCGGGGCGCGGCCGAAACCGCCCAGCGGCTCTCCGAAGCGGCCACGGCCATGAATGAAATGAACGCCACCGTGCAGGAAGTGGCCCGCAACGCCTCTTCCGCCTCCTCGGCTTCGGTCGACACCAAGGAGAAGGCCGAAGCCGGCGCCCAGGTAGTGGAAAAGGCCGTCCACAGCATTGCGGAAGTTCACCACATCTCTCTGGAGGTCAAGGGGGACATGTCCCGGCTCAATGAGCACGCCCTTTCCATCAACCGGATCATGGGCGTTATCTCGGACATTGCGGACCAGACCAATCTGCTGGCCCTCAACGCGGCTATTGAGGCGGCCCGTGCGGGCGAGGCCGGGCGCGGCTTTGCCGTGGTGGCCGACGAGGTGCGCAAGCTGGCCGAAAAGACCATGGTTTCCACCCACGATGTGGGCAATGCCATCAGGGCCATTCAGGAAAGCACGGCCAAGAGCACGGCTTCGGTGGCCAATGCCGTGGCCCAGATTGAAGAGGCAACGCAACTGGCCAATGATTCTGGGCGCGCCCTGGAAGAAATCGTGGCCACGGCCGAAGCCACCGCCGATGAGGTCAATGCCATCGCCGCCGCCAGCGAAGAACAGTCCGCTGCCAGCGAGGAGATCAACCGCTCCATTCTCGAATGCAACGACATGAGCAGCCAGATCGCCGAAGCCATGGCCGAGGCCGCCAGGGCGGTGTCCGACCTGGCGCACCAAGCGCAGGAACTGACAGAGCTGATTCGTGAGATGAGAGAGGATTGATCATACGTAAATGGAACAGGAGGAAATGTTACACATACTCCTGACCCGCCGAAATCAATTTGTTTTAAATGGCATGAATATTGGTTCTTGGTGAAGAATCTTCAATTGTCGGTCCAAGTGATCAGATTGACTATCTTGCAATTGATGAGATCACCGACGATTTGATTCTTTGTATAACTGGTGATGGACCATGCGGTTTAACCGCAACATGGGGGATATGCCGCCCGTCTCCCCCTCTTGGCTCCGATCACCTGGCGGAAGCAAGGCAGCGAGGTCAAGACCGGCGAAGCCGCCCGGATGATTCGTCTTGACCTCGTCGCCGCTTTCGGCAGCGTGCGGGGTGTGATGGGCGAAAGGCGGGAATTTGTCCACGCACTAGCACTGTCTCTTATTGCGTCATGGATGCAATCAGTCTTCATGTGGGATACTGACACGGCATTGTCGCTATGCCTTCCAATGACGCCCCGGATACGAGTTCGTCTTGAGCCGATGAACACCGTCACATTCTCCATGCCCGCATTATGCATATCCGTTTTACACGGATGCCTGTCCATTAGTCCGGCGTTATCTCCGAAGGCCAGCCTACGTTTCGTATAGACGCTTTGCGTCATGCTCAACGGCTGGCGGGTGGCTCCACCCCCTCGACCCCCGAAAAGCCTAAGCGCAAGAGGGCGATATAACGAAAAGAGGATATTCTTATACTGGGGTATGGCGTGGGGTATGGCGTTCTGGAGAGACACGCCCCCGTCCCGACATTCACTCGCGGACAACGCCATATAAGTGGGGGATGCTCACCTTGAAATTACTTGAGCAATTTCAACTTTGAAATGCTCTAATGCCGAACACGGTGAGGCACGCAGCGAAGCGGCATGGATTCCGGCAAAAAATGCGGTTTTGTCAGAATGAAGCCTTTGAAACATGTAACGTTTTAGTTACGCATGACTGCTTTTTTATCGACGTAGATTACCCTGCCACCGCTTGACGCACGACATCTGTAATGAAGGTATTCAACGACTTACCTTCCGCTGCCGCCGCGATGCTGGCTTGCTGGTATATTTCCGGGTCCAGCCGCAACGCAAAATTCCCTTTGTGGCTCTTGTGTGGGCTGATGCCGTGGCGTTCGCACTCTTCCAAAAACGCTCGCAACGACTCTGCCCCTTCACGCCGCAGTCCTTCAAGGTCTTTGGCGTAGAAGTCAGCGCCACCGTTCAGGCCTATAAATTCACCCCGAAACATTTCGATTTCCGGGTCGTATGCAATGACAGCTTTGTAGCCGCCGTCAAAATCCATAATATTTTTCATGGCTTCACTCCGTGCTGTTCCAGCCATTTTCTGATGCTGTTTACCGCTCCTTTATCCGTGTCCGGGGTGGGGTGCGGGCGATGAAATACCCGCACTTCGCCGAACAAAAACACACTCACGCGAGAACCTTCACGTTCTGCAATCTCCGCGCCTAACTCGGTAAAAAGACTCTCAATATCTGTCCAGCGAACGCTTCCGGGCACAGGGCGGGCGAAGATTTGCGCAAGTATGGCGGCATGTTTGCGTTTCATGTATTTATGATATTATTTTTTGATATTATGTCAATGCCTATCTGTGGTCTGTGATTCGAATTTGTCTTTTGGCGCTGTCAAGCCCTCATTTCCCCGCCACTCCCCGCTGTTTTGCCGGATAGGGCGGGCGACGGCGGTGCGCGTGCTACGGTTTTCTCAAAAAATGGAGAACCGTTGTGGCCGTTTCGGTGGATCTTGCCAAGCTCGACGTGCAAATCAGGACGAGTGATGTCGCAACCGGCATTACCCGTCTGGATGCGTTCGCGTCATCCGCCGATGGGGCCGAGCATGCGCGAATTGGAAATGACCGGAACCTTGGAGCAGTGGAAAAAGAAGCTCCTGGAAGCGGGTGTAAGCGCTGAGGAAGCCGAACCCAAGCTAGCCCGAATGAAGGAGGCCCTCGAACGCTCCAATCGCACCAAGGACATTCAGACCACTGTGCAGTTCTATAAAGAATTGGCGGAACTTTTCGGCGACCTGACCTACTCCTTGCAGGCCCAGAACGAATTGATCGCCTTGCAGGCCGAACAGTACAGGAACAATGGGATAGCGCCTGATCTGGTGGCGCAGTGGGAAGCGCTCAAGCGGTTACGCTGCTGGCTCTGCACACGGCCCGCCGCGACGAGCTGATGAACGCCGTGTCCGCGGCGAAGTCTCCGACAGATCTGGACAGCGTGGTGGTCAGCTATGCGGTGTAGTCCGTAATCAGGCCCGGCCGGACCGCTCTTTGACAACCACATAGCCGCCAGGCCCAGCCTCGTAAACAAACAGTGGAACAGCCCCTGTGCTGACCAGTTTGCGGATGGCGCTGTCTATGGCTGCCTTTGTGTTTGGGATTGTCCCGACCAGTCGGACTTCATCAGGAACATGCCCTGTGCTCAGATCCATTCCTCGACCAGTCGCAATGGTGATGCTCTCCTTGTGGACGTCCATTCCGACATATAGTATCTTATTCATGGCCTGTCCTCCTTGATGTGGCTCTGTGTCTGTGGAAATACGTTGCCACAGCATAACCCACGAGTTGCAAGGTTGGACAGGCCTTCAACTTACCACGCTCAATCATCATATCTTTTAGAGGCTCGAAGGGTATTCCTTCGAGCCTCTTTTTTGTGTGTATATGGAACCATTTCCGCCTGACGCGCGAGGATGGCTTGATTGTGTCCGGCTTTCGCCGGCCTGTTGTTCCACCGGTCTTCCTTGGCGCGGACATACAGGGCGCGGTGGACGCCTGCCCTGCCGCGAGCGTCTCAATTTCGAGCCGGGTTTATGATCAGGTTGGGCGGAAAGCGTTTGGCCTCGTCCGGGTCCATGCGTAAACGTTCTCCTCCGCTCTGGAGCAGGGAGGGGATCGACAACAGTGGCGTGACTTGTAATCAAAAATGCTATGTATTAGACTTTATATCCGGATAAACCTGTAACCCTCTGTTTTATACAGACCATCTGAACAAGAGACTTACAATGAAGCATATATTCTGCCTGTTGCTGGCATTTTTTATACTCGCCGCAAACGCCTATGCGGCCGAAAAAGCCCCAAGTGCACCTGCCGCTCTGAATCCTTATGAACAAATAATGGTCGGAAAGGTGTGGATTACAACGGACGCCGTGGATCAGAAGGGTGCCAGCGTACCCGCCGAGGATGAAAAGGTGGCGGCATTCTTCGGTAAAGCGGAATATTTTCCCGACCACGCCTTCAAGATGGTCACTCTGGACGGCAAACCGAAGATGCACGGACTTTGGAACATGACGGCGGACGGGAAAACCAGGAATCTCACGGTGCGGGATGACACGGGCAAGACCCGTTTCACCCGGGAAGTGGAAAACGTAAAAGTGACCGACGGCGAATACACCTACCGTATTTACCCGAACAGCGAGAATAAAGCCGAACACATCGATATCATACATAAGCCGCGATAATGCCGCTGCGTTAAGGGGCCGGGTCGGAAAACGCCGCAAAGTGCTTTTCCGGCCCGGCCACAGCCGCTTCATGCCCGGTTTCGACCGTGAACATGGAGCGTTTTTTTTTTGCATGCAAAAAATCTCCAGGCGGGCGCGAATCAGATGGCGGACGGCCTGATTGACGGGGCGGTTTTCAATGCCTCCCCCTTCCACGGGGTCAGTCCTTGCGGGCGCATATTCCAAGACTCCCCCGGTTGTAAAATAGCCTGATCCATCCGAAGCTCGATCTGTGTAATACGATATGTGCACATGGTCTTTGATAAGATTGGCTTGAATTGTACCCAACTCAGCCGAATTCCCCCCATGATCGCGCAAAAACAAGCCCCTCAAAATCCGGCACCTGGCTGCCGACAACCGCAAACAGCTCCGTGTAGGCACGATGCCGGCGGAGCTTTGTCCGCCGTAAAGCGGAAATTTCAAGCGCAGTCTGCTTAAAAAAGAGAGGCGGCCGCCGGGGGCAACCGGCGGCCGTAGAGAGGGAGGATGTTCCGATGGTTAGAGAATTTTGTTCAAAGGAGGAGGTTTTTCGAGGGGGG